>JGI25331J36430_1000010_pt1 | contig 119802 bp, 101 predicted proteins | sample HigsolmetaAR206D_FD_36430 | JGI IMG/M metagenome (IMG submission 36430) | reverse complement strand
CCCTTGCCTTCAGCTAACGGTAGGCGCTCGCCAGCCCCCGCTCAGGACTTTCACCCTATAGCACCGCACCCATGCCGGGCGTACACAGAATGGACCCGAAGAATCCTCTTCGGGCCCCGCTAAAACCATCCATTGTCCCGGGACGTTCAAAAATATTTTTTCTTCCAAAAAATAACCATCGTCACGATGGAAAGTGTCGCCGATAAGAGAAGCGGGATAAGATACGCGTGCGGCGAATCCTCTCCGGGTATTTTAACGTTCATGCCATAAAAACTGGCGACCATCGTCGGCAAGGCGAGCACGATCGTGACCGCTGTCAAAAACTTCATGACGATGTTGACGTTATTGGAAATGACCGACGCGAACGTATCCATCAATCCGTTCAAAATGTTGCTGTAAACTTCCGCCATTTCGATCGCCTGCTTCGTTTCGATGATGACGTCATCGAGCAAATCCTGATCGTCTTCGTACATTTTATAATAATTGAGCTTGAGCATCTTCTCCATCACGACGTTATTGGCCTTCAAGGATGTCATAAAATAAACGAGCGTTTTCTCCAAGCTCAGCAAGGAGAAAAGTTCTTTATTCTTCATCGACTGGTGCAATTCGCGTTCGATCTCATTGGTGCGGCGGTCGATCTGCCGCAAATATTTCAAGTAATACGTTGCCATCACGTATAGGATTTGCAAAGTAAAGCGCGTTTTTTTAAAGGTAAAGAAGTTTTTGACGCGGTTTTTGGCAAACTGCCGAATAATCGGGTTATCTTCCAGGCAAACCGTGACGAAATAGCGATCCGTTGCGATGATGCCGAGCGGAATGGTATCGTAAAGCGCGGATTCCTGCTCATCGTGCACCAAAATGGGAATATCCACGATCGTTAAAACATATTCCCCTTCTTTTTCAATCCGCGACCGTTCATCATCGTCCAACGGGTCTTTGATGAAATCGTACGGTATGCCGGTGAGATCAACGACTTGGCGAATTTCCTGTTCGGTCGGGTTGATCAGGTTGATCCAGCACCCTTTCCGAACATCGTCGATTTTCAAAAATTCACCGTCCATGGTTGTCAAATAGATGTCCATCAACGCGCATACACCTCCTCGCTATGCGCGGGAGAGAACGCGTTCCTTTCCGAAGGCGATAACGACATGAAGCCCGTCGCGCATGGCGAACGCGCCTCTCCCGCTTTGGCTATTCTGGGGATCGGGACTCGACGCACTATCGGTGCTCATGTTCGCTATCTCCTCCTTCATCTTCCGATTTCTTGCACACTTAATATTACCCTGCGAGGCGCAAGAAAACAAACCTTTTTTTAAAAATCCGCGGCCCACGCGCGCACCTTAAACGCAGATTTTCCAGAGACAAATTTCATACCAGGGGCGATTCACGGCGCCAAACCGCGCAAGCGCACCGGCCAAACCGGCTTCAAACCGTAATGAGACGGGAGCGCGATCCGCAAACGCCGCAACAAAAACGCATAAAAAAAAACGCCTTGAAACCAAGGCTTGAAAAAGGGGGAGGTCATTTCTGTCTTTATCTTACCCATCCATTTTTAAATCCGAGTAACGCGAAAGTAAAATCTTTATGAAGAAAACACGGCGCGCGCCGGGCATCGATCGCTTTCTTGACGTCCGCCCGCCTCATTTCCCGAGGAAAACTTCCCGATACCAGCGAACGGCGCGCCGCTCGATTTCCCGCACCCGTTGTTCTTTGCCTTTTATGTAGGACTCAATATCGTAAGGATAACGTTCGGCGAGCCGCGCTTTTAACTCACCATAGGCTTTCGCTTCGTCCGGATGGGCTCTTAAATAGTCCCGAAAGGCCAAATGCCGTTCGATTTCCGGACTTCCGACCTGGAAAACGTGCACATGATGCGTTCGCTGGTCGCCGCCTTTTTGAAAATATCGGCGCCCGGGGATCCCGTTCTCCCCTTTCGGTTCATAGCCGGCAGCCGCCATTTTCGCATTATATGCGTCGATCCGTCCGATGTCGCGCACGACGGGCAGGATGTCTATGATCGGTTTCGCCGCCAATCCGGGCACAGAGGTGCTGCCGATATGGTAAATCGCCACGATTTCGGGTCCGAAAATCCCGCGCAACACTTCAGCCTCTTCCGCAAACATGACCGCCCATTGTTGGTTATACGGAGACACCGTCACTTTTCGTATCGCTTACCACCTCATTCCGCCGTTTCATCCTCGACCCAAACGGCCGTCCATCGCTCCGTTTCAGATCGTTCAAAGGAAATTTATGCAACAACAAAGGGATCAGCGAACAACGCCAATCCCTGGATGACTGAACTCGGTGTTGTATGGCGCGCCCGAGAGGACTCGAACCCCTGCAAGACGTGGAACCGGAATCCACCGCTCTATCCAACTGAGCTACGGGCGCATGATCTTGTCAAAAACGGCTTAAACTTTGCGCGGGCTGCGGGTCTTTCAGAAAGACCACCAACGCATACAAAAACGCATTGCCTATTATACGACGTCGAGTCACGGATTGTCAACGGATCGGGCATTTCATTTTGTGATGGTTTGGCTAAATGGTTTTCCGAAATTTTGTCATGCTGAACGTCCTTACTCGGCGCAAACCGTCGCCCCGTCCGAAAGCGCGTCTACCGGCAGCCATGTTTTTCAACCAGGTGGGTGGCACGTCCTGTCTTATGACGCCCGCGCCCCGCTTCGCATACATTGAGAAGAAGCCTCCCCGGATCGACCCGTAAAACTTTCATCTATAAGAAGGGGGCGAGGTTTTTGAAAACGAAATCCATCGATCCGTCCCACATCGCCTTTGGCGACATTTCCGTCAATTCGATTGAAACGAATTCGGGCATTTTTATCGGCGCCTCTGTCCAAGCCAACGGTTGGAGCACCATGAGCAAGGAAAACAACGGGCTGGGATCTTTCAGTCATACATCCGTCTCCCAATGTGTAACGATAATTAAGGACGATGACTTCATCGATTCGCCCATCACCGACCAACATACTTTTTACATTCAGAAAGAAGAAAATGCGCAAGCCGACATCCATTTTCGCGATATCAATGTCAACAGCTTGGATCGCAGCGCTTCCGTCTCCGTCGGGGAAACGGATCAAAACGGCTGGAGCGCGCACGGCAAAAGCAACACCGGCCTCGGCTCACAAACGGGAATCCAATACACACTGCATAACCAAACGGTCATTCAAGACAACGACGCCGTTGACGCACCGATCACCCAATCTACGGCTTACGCCCGATAAACCAAAGAGGGGAGGAAGTGATCACTTTGGCGACTTTCCGGATAAAAAACTTAACCATCGAAGCATTCGCCCGCGCAAGCGGTCTTTTTTACAGCGCGCACAACGCAGAACGCGGCCGGCGCTCTGTCCGGTCCCAAAATGACGGCTTTGGGGAGATCGACGGCATCGAAAACCGGCTGCAGCGAAGCGCCTTTTTCATCAATGCCCGGGACGAGCGCGAAGCATCCACCGACGACTGACTTCCTTCCATCGATCTCCGGCCACATCAACCGCCGCAGCGGACTTGCGATGTAACCACGAGCTGCTATGATGGCGACAAAAACAAAAAAGCCGACCCGCTGCTAGGTCCTCCGCCGGCGCCTGACTTGAGGCGGAAGGTCCCCTTCGCGTCAATCGGCTTGTCTTTCGCATGAATATGGCGCGCCCGAGAGGACTCGAACCCCTGCAAGACGTGGAACCGGAATCCACCGCTCTATCCAACTGAGCTACGGGCGCATATTGTTCTATGTTCGAGACACGAATGATTATACAACAAAACTGGAATATACTCAAGACATTCTCATCATTTCATGAAGCCTATATTAGGAGAATCGAAGTCTTATAGGCTGGATTTTCGGAGCCATTGAACGAAAACCAATCCTTCCCACCGGATCAGGACGCTTGCCCTTATTTTGGTTTTATCGATTGGATCGGGCAATGAGGCCATGAAAAAACGACGGGGGATCCCCGCCGTTGCCGTCCGGCTTCATTCAATTCAGAGTTCGGTTTTCTATAAAATGCGGCAGCGATCGGACGCGGCCGTTTGTTTTTCTATAGAATTCGACAGCGCCCCGGGTGAAAATCCCCTGTCTCTAAAGCTATGAAAACACATGGACCGTATCTCATCCCTTCAATCACATGGAGGCCATTCAACCCTTCACGTGATGATACGGGCCTCTCATGCCTTGTACGGGCGGAACGCGCATGGCTTTGCCCGCGGGAATGAGCGACGCCAAAACGCCGACCGCCACAGGGATCAAGCCGGTAAGCAAAATGAACCACAATTCCCCGTACGGGAAGCGATGGTAAAGGAAGAAAATCAGGGCGAGCGCAAGAAGCAAGCCGACGAGGCCCGAAAGCACGCCGACGAAAAAGCCTTCATACACGACCCATAGCCCGACGCGGCCATCCCGCCAGCCGACCGCCTTCAACAACGCGAGTTCTCCATACCGTTCGGAAACGTTTTGCCACATGATTTCCGCCGTCGTCAACACGGCGATGCCCAACGCGACGCCCATCGCAATATAGTGGGCGGGACCGACCTGGAGCGCGACGTATTGGCCGAGCCAAGTCGTATAGAGCGTGCCCTTGAGTTGAAACGTGACGAACAAAAACAAAGTCAACAGCATCGTCGGCACGGCGATCGCCATGACCGACAGGACATTCCGGTATAGTTTTCCCGCGAGCGCATTCCACGCCATGGTGAACGGTCCGCGCGCTTTGACGACGCGGCGGCCGGCCGCGCGGATTTCCCCGCTTTTTATCGCTTCATTCGGGTTGATGCGCCGGATGAGGAGCGCCGGACCGATCGCGCCCAAAAAGTAAATGAGAAATCCGAGGCCGCCGACGATACAGGCGCGCCACGGCGAGAGCACGGAAGCATGGCGGAAAACGATCCAACCCTCGATCAAAAAGGAAAGCACGGCGACAAACAGACCGATGATCATCGACTCCAAAAACACCATTTTCATCAGGTTGCCCGTCCGCCACCCGATCGCCAGCAAAACCGCAAATTGCTTGCGCCTTGCCAAAAGGGAAACGAAGTGCGTCGCAAAGACATAGGCGATCGCGACGAGAATGACGGCCAAAATGATTCCCGTAAAGCCCAAACGCGTTTGTGTGAAAATCGTAAACGATGCGCCGAGCCGCACCCACAGTTCTTCGATCCAACCGATTTCGGGCTGATTGCCCGCCTTTGGTACATGGACGATGGCGGGTTGCGGCGACGAGCCGAGCGTAATGTCCGCGGCCAGACCCGTCCGCTTTTCAATTTCCTTCGCCACTTTTTCCAGCTTGGATTGGCTCTTTTCATTCAACTCATTCACTCCGGCCACCTTGATGCGGATCGCCGAGATCGGTTTATCGCCGGAGAGCGCCGCGGCCGCTTTCAGCGTCGTCAACATGGCGGGCGGCTGGGTGATAAAGCCAAAGGGATTGGACGTGGCCACCACCTTTTTGGGCGGATTGATCGGCTGATTTTTCGCATTGAGCACCCATTCCGCCGTCGGGGGACGATACGTTTGCATCGGCAATTCGGTCAACGGATCTTTCGGCAAACGCAATTGGGTTGGGTCATAAAATCCGACCCAATCCGCGCTTACAATGGGACTGGAATCCGGGTCCACCACGTTCGGCTTGCGATAGCCGTATGGAAACAGCGGGGACCGAGTCTTATGCGGCAGGATGTTATAAGCAAACTTCCAATGATCGGGAAAAGGGCTTTGAACAGCGGTATATTCGATGGCGCTCGGTTTGACGGCGAGAAAGCTGTCCAGATCAACATTCATGGTGCGCAACGCTTTCTTTCCGGTTTTTGGATCGACGCCGGCCAAACTTTTTATGACGTCTTCGTGAATTTGATGGGACGTCCTTTTAATGGTTTTGACGGGCTCCCCTTTCACGGTTTCCAAATATTTTTCGCCGCCTTTGTCGGCGATCGATTGGATCGTTTGCTCGACTTGCCGCGGCGTGGCAAATGGAAGCGAAAGTTTTTCGAACCGATAGACGATCGCTTCATCGCCAAAATCGTAATTGCTGATCAGGACGGGGATGCGGATCCGCTCGTTATACTCGTCTTTCAAGCGCTCCACCGGATCCTCTTCATCCAAATATCGGCTCAGCCCGTCTTTCATGATCGCGTGGCTCAGGCCGACCAGCTTCGCTTCTTGAACAGGATCGATTCCCGCGACCAAAACGGTTTTGCTGCCCTGCAATTTTCCGTCAAAGACGATCAGTCCCGTTTTTCGCGAATCTTCAATGGAGGACGGCGTCCAGCCCACGGAAAAATAAAAATGCGTTTCATTTCGACTGGTTGTGGCACCGTCGTTGCTTTCCTCGATTTGATCGATGCGATAGACGCCCGGCTCTTTCGGGAGGAAGTTTTGAAAGACGACGCCGTAGCTGAGATAGCCGATCATGGCGATCGGGGCCGCCACTTTAACGTCCTTCATCTTTTTGATTTGGTCATATTGGGAAAGGCTGATGCCGCCCGGAATTTCACTCAAATAATTCGGTTCGAGCAACCGCTTCGATTCCGTAACGCTTTGGCTGCCTTTCGGGCGAACGACGATATCATACGGGGCTCTCCACCGTTTTTGCAAACTGTCGATGATCGTGCCTTTATTCGTTTCCGACAAGCCGAGCATGTAGCTTAATCCCGCGCTGATGATGAAAGCGCCGATGACGAGCAATAGAAAGCGTTCTTTGTGCCGCCGCCAGTTTCGGAATATGAACCTGAGCACGCTGATCTCCCCCTCCCCCGCAAGAGAAAATCGCATTTTATCTTTTAGATAGAATATTCTGGTTTTAATAAGCGCGAAGCATTTATACTGTTTTAGTCGTTTCGTCCATTGTTTCAAATTGGATTTCGAGTCTTTATCATTCGATTTCGTCCCCGAATAGTGAAAGGAGCTTACGCTTGTCTTTCAGCTGAGGGCAACGGACACGCATCCGCCACGTAACAAGAGAATGATGAACAGGATCCAATCCTTTTTCAAGTCAGGTCAAAATTTGAACGATTCGGCCGATAGGAGATGACTCATAAATTCACCGAAAGAGATTTGTTCATCATTTTATAAGAAGCGGATTCGTCATTCACTTTTTGGAAGGTGTTCCCATGGGATACTCAACTGTTTTCCAAGATGAGATGACATGGATGTTAAGCGGGACTTCATTATCGCCTCGGTCCGTAAAAATACCGGCTTTCAATCCTTTATATTTCGATCCATCTTTCGTGTATTCATAAACGTCGGGACCGCTCAATTTTTCACCTTTTTTTCCGTAAACCGCCTGCAATTTTTCCGCCTGGACGTCTGGATTCATGATGATGAAAATCTGATCGCCTTCTTTAAATTTTGGGGTATCGAATTGAAAATAAAATTCCCCGTTTTTCTTGACCGTCGTCTCGCCCATTCTCTTGTTTTGGCACGTTATGGTGAGCTTCGTCCCCGGCTTCAGGTTGGATTCTCCCAACACGAACACGCCGATCTTTTGAATTTGGATTTCCCCCCGGATGGTAAAGGGATCCTGCGGCTTTTCTTTTGGCTGAGGGGTCGTCACCTCTTGTTGTTTGGACGCGCACCCGCCAATAAAAAGGAACAAGAGGCTCATGAACGTGACAAAAATCTTATTCATGCACTCGACCCTCGCGATTAGTAAATATTGAATGTCCAGGCCATGTACAGTTTACAAATGCATCATTTTTTCTTTACATTGATTTGGTTTCATTTCCGCCAAAGTCGTTACTGTAGGAATTCATTTTTGCTCCGGGTTTCCCAAAGGAACCTGAAGTGATTGCCAAGAAGAAATGACATCGTTTGCAATCGTCGCCATAATATCGCTATGATTTATAAATGTTCCCGCTTTTAGCCCCTTATATTTCGTCCCGTTTTTCATGTATTCATAAACGTCGGGACCGCTCAATTCTTCACCTTTTTTTCCGTAAACCGCCTGCAATTTTTCCGCCTGGACGTCTGGATTCATGATGATGATAATCTGATCGCCTTCTTTAAATTTTGGGGTATCGAATTGAAAATAAAATTCCCCGTTTTTTTTGACCGTCGTTTCACCCATTTTTTTGTTTTGGCACGTTATGGTGAGCTTCGTCCCCGGCTTCAGGTTGGATTCTCCCAATACGAACACGCCGATCTTTTGGATTTGGATTTCCCCCCGGATGGTGAAAGGTTCTTGCTGCTTTGTTTTTGGATGAGGGGTTGTCACCTCTTGTTGTTTGGCCGCGCATCCGCCAATAAAAAGGAACAAGAGGCTCATGAACGTGATAAAAATCTTTTTCATGCCCGCTCCCTCTCGTATTAAATTTTTGCCATACATTGTGTTGATCTGCTCTTAAAGCAAAAGCCCCAAACAAACTTGGGGGCTATTCATGAGGGCGGCCGCAACGCTGTACATACACCGGACATCTCGCTCGACATGCTTGGTTGAAAGCACGTAAAGACCCCACTAAAGCTTGTCACCAAATGAAACCCTTTATGGACTGCCGGACAAAGCCACGCCTTCCGAATCAAAGGCAACGGAGCCGTCCCTTAATTCGATCGTCCGATCGGCCTGACGGGCCAAATTTGGGTCATGCGTGACCAACAAAATACCGATCCCTTTTTCTTTATTTAATGTTTTTAACAGGTTAAACACGGCTTTGCCGCTTTCCGTATCGAGGTTCCCCGTCGGTTCATCGGCCAAAATCCATTTCGGGTGATTGACCAAAGCGCGAGCAATCGCGACGCGCTGTTGTTGACCGCCCGATAATTGCGACGGCAAGGCATTCCGTTTTTCTTCAAGTCCGACGTCGCGGAGCAGAGATTCGGCGCGTTCTTTCTTGTTAAAGGTTACTTTGCGGGCAAACAGCGGGGCCATGACGTTTTCCAAAGCCGTCAGCGTGGGCAGAAGGTGAAATTGCTGAAAGATGAAGCCGATCTCATGGAAGCGAAAGTCCGCCAGTTCTCTGGTTTTCATCTTGGTCACATCGCGGTCGCCGAAGCGTATAGTGCCCTCCGTCGGTTTGTCAAGCGTGCCGATTAAACTGAGCAAAGTCGACTTTCCTGATCCGGAAGGACCAATGATCGCCGTGAAGCTTCCCGGTTGAAACGTGAGGTTAATGCGATTGACGGCGACGGTCTCCACGCCGTCGCCTATATAGCGCTTGCCTAAATTGATTAATTGGATCGCACCTTCCATTTCCTATCGCTCCTCTCTTAAAAATATTTTGACAATACCCCCTTTCGCTGTCAATGGATCTATTCAAATTTTCCATAAATAATTTCTTATATAAAAAATTTCGTCCCGTACCGTGCGGAAAACGGGCTATGCAATGAAACGTCCCTGTTCGCCAATCACTGACCAATAGGTCATTATAATTATTAACCTTCATTATAATTTTTTGTTGATATAATATGACCGTTTATATATAATATCTTTGACTGACTGGTCATAAAAAAGTATCCTGGAAAAACGCAAAAACGTTAAATGGCCGCGGCGCACAAACGCAGAATCAGAGCATTGACATGAACCGGCGCGGCGGCCACAAGAAGCAAAAAGCATTCGAACAATCCCGCTAAACCGGGAGTTTCACGATTATGGGAGATGGAAAGGATGAGAAAAAAAACCCGCACCGAATGGATCGAGACGGCGTTGAAATTGTTCGCGAAAAAAGGCTATCATTCCACGTCGATTCAAGACATTGTCGAAGCATGGGGCATATCGAAAGGCGCCTTCTATCATCATTTTTCATCAAAAGAAGATTTGATGCTCGCCATCGTGAAGCAGCATTTCGAAAAGCTGAATGCCGCGTTGCTGAACGCTCAAAGCAAGGACCGGGCTGAAAAAGAATCCTTGGTGGAGCAAATTCGCCTTTATTTGGACAACATGTGTTCAAACAAGGAATTTTTTCAGTTGTTGTTCGAAGAACAGCTTCCGAAAATCAGCCAGGACCTCCGTTTATATTTATTCAAACAGCGCTTCCGCATGTTAAATTGGTTCAGCGGGCGGATCGTTGAATTGTACGGCGAGAAAGCGGCGCGTTATGCCCTTGATGCCGCGGCGATCTTAATCGGCATGATTCGGGAATACATGTTTTATATATTGATCACGTCCGGCGGGCTTCGCTCCGAGGAGATCGCCCGCTTTATCGTCCGGCGGCTGGATGCGGTGATCGCCGGTTTTGAACCGCATGAACCGCCAGTATTAAAAAAAGAAATGTTCGAGCAGTTTGCGGAAATCGAAAAGCGCGAGCGGGAAAAACAAAAAAAGGAAATCGGCGCCCGCATCGCCCATCTCAAAAAAACCCTAGCGGCGCTGAAGCTGGATGCCGGCGTTCAGCACCAGCTGTTCTCCGCTTTCGATGCGCTGGAAGCGGAATTGATGAACGAACAGGCCGCGCCGAAAGAACCTGTCGTAGAAGGGATATTGTTATATATTGAAAACCACAAAATCCAACCGATAGCCAGCGATTTGACCGCTTTAAGAAAAATCGTTCATGAGTATTTCACACATTATAATAGATAGATTGGAGACGAGAAGATGACCGAAACCAATGCGTTGGAAATGCAGCCAAGCATGATTCGGCATCGCGCCATGTTGATCACCGGACTCATCATCGCCATGCTGTTTGGCGCCTTGGACGGCACGATCGTTGGGACGGCGATGCCGCGCATTGTCGGAGAGCTCGGCGATTTAAGCTTGATGACTTGGCTGACGACTGCGTATATGCTCACTTCAACGACGATCGTGCCGATTGCCGGAAAATTGGCCGATTTATTAGGACGAAGAATGGTTTATATTTCAGGTTTAGTCATTTTTATGGTCGGATCCGCGCTCTGCGGAATGGCCAACAACATGACCGAATTGATTATTTACCGCGGCATTCAAGGCATCGGCGGCGGCATTATGATGCCGATGGCGATGATTGTTGTCGGCGATCTGTTTACCGGAAAAGAGCGGGCAAAATGGCAAGGGGTTTTTGGCGCGCTTTATGGGCTGGCTTCCGTCATCGGCCCGCAAATCGGCGGTTTCATCGTCGACAATTTGAATTGGCGCTGGGTGTTTTACATCAACCTGCCCGTCGGTATATTGGCGACGGTGTTTATTGCCCTGGGTTTAGTCAAACATTCTGCAAAGGGCCGGGTGAAATTTGATGTCGCCGGTATGTTCACCATGACGGTCGGCGTCGTCAGCCTGTTATTGGCCCTGACGTTTGGCGGCAATCAGTACGACTGGGCGTCATGGCAAATCATCAGCCTGTTCGCCGCCGCGATCATATTCCTAGCGCTTTTCGTCTGGGTCGAATCCAAGGCGGAAGAGCCGATCTTGCCGATTCATTTCTTTAAAAACCGCACGTTTACGGTATTGAACGGCATCGGCTTTTTGATGAGCGTCGGCATGTTTGGCGCCATCATGTTCGTCCCGCTGTTCATGCAAGGCATTGTCGGCGTAAGCGCCACGCAATCCGGCACGATCATGACGCCGATGATGATCACGATGATTGTAGGCAGCATCCTTGGCGGCCAAATCGTTTATAAGATCGGGGTTAAGCCGCAATTGACGCTCGGCATGGTGATCATGGCGCTTGGGCTCGGTTTATTAGGCACGATGGATACGGATACGACGAAATGGACGGCAACGCTCTACATGATCGTCCTTGGCCTCGGCGTCGGTTTAGTCATGCCGATCCTTACGGTGGCGCTGCAAGAAAGTTTTTCGAAGTCCGAACTCGGGGTGGTCACTTCTTCCAGCCAATTTTTCCGGGCAATCGGCGGAACATTCGGGATGACGATCCTCGGAGCGATCATGAACAATCGCTCCAGCCATTTGTTGCAAGACCGTTTAATGCCGAAGCTGCAAGCCCTTCCGGAACAAGCGAAGGGGATGGTCCAGCAATTGACCCATATGATTCACGACGATCCACAAGGATTATATTCCGCCTTGCTCAATCCCAAAGCCCTGGCAAAAATGCCGGCGCCATTTAAGGAAACGCTCATTCCGATTTTAAAACAGTCGCTCGTCGATGCGCTGCAATCCGTCTTTATGTTTGGCCTTGTGTTTGTCGCTTGCGGCGTCGCGCTCGTCTTTCTCCTGAACAAAATCAAGTTGACCGATCACCGGCGCGCGATGAAAGCGGAAAGAGAAACCGGAGAGGCAAATTAAAAAGGTCAAAGGGTTCACGCGGCAAACGTGAACCCTTTTTTATGGTGGCAAACGGGCGAGAACACTCTCAGAGGCGCGTATTCCTGCCAGGCGGTGAACGCGCCCTTACCGCACGCATCGAGATTAAAGCAACCGATCAAAGCGGCCGGGCTGGACTGCACGATGAGAGAGCGGCCGCTTCCACGCATATTCAATTAGACGAGAGGTCTCCCCCGACGACTGGAAAGGAGGGCTGGCCGCCGATCCGAAGCCAGCCGCGATGCCCCGCCCGCCTTTGTTTTCCGCTCATTTTTTCAGCAGAACACGGTTTGAAACGCGGTGCGCGCGGACATGATGAAAATGGGCTCCAAAAACGGAGAAAATATTTGACCTACTTTGACCAATAGGGTATGATGGTCTCAAGAGGGAAAGGCAGAATAAAATGAACTCACATTTCCCGATGCATTACGGTTTGAACCGGCCCGACTGCAACCGGGCAAATTGAAAAAAAGGAGGATGGACCAATGCCATTAATTCCAACCGTTATCGAACAGACGAGCCGCGGTGAACGGGCGTATGACATTTATTCCCGCCTGTTAAAAGACCGCATTATTTTCCTCGGCACGCCGATCGATGACAATGTCGCCAACGCCATTGTGGCCCAATTGCTTTTCCTTGAAGCCGAAAACCCTGAAAAAGACATCTCATTGTACATAAACAGCCCGGGCGGTTCGATCTCCGCGGGTATGGCGATTTATGATACGATGCAACACATCAACGCGAAGGTGTCGACGATCTGCATCGGCATGGCCGCGTCCATGGGCGCGTTCCTCTTGGCCGCCGGCGAACCGGGCAAACGCTTCGCGTTGCCGAACAGCGAAATCATGATTCACCAACCGCTCGGCGGCGCCCAAGGACAAGCGACGGACATTGAAATTCACGCCCGCCGCATTCTGAAAATGCGCGAGACGATCAACCGCATCCTCTCCGAGCGCACCGGGCAACCGATTGAGGTCATCGAACGGGATACCGACCGCGACCACTTCATGAGCGCCCAAGAGGCGAAAGAATACGGCCTCATCGATGCGGTGTTGACGCCGAATCGGAAGTCCAACGAGGCGTAAGCTTTAAAAAAGCTGATCCCCAGTCAAACCGGGGATCAGCTTTTTCTTATTTAGGCATAGAAATCTGACCGCCGTCCGGAGGCGCGCAAACGAGCCAACATTTGGTCAATCGGTCTTTTCAATCAACGCTTTCAAACCGGCCACGGCTTCCGCTTCATCCGGTCCGTCCGCGCTTAACACCACTTCTTCGCCCTGGCGAAGCGCGAGGCTCATGATTCCCATGATGCTTTTCGCGTTCACCGCTTTCCCCGCTTTTTCCACTTCGATGTGGGCGCTGTACCGATTGGCCGCCTGGACGAATTGCGCCGCCGAACGGGCCTGCAGCCCCCCTGCAATTTTGATGACGGTTTTCTCCTTCAACAAACGCCTTCCCCCCTTTCCAACGACCGAAAAATGCCATGAAACACTAAAGCTCACGGCAGATAAATTTGCTAGCCACGGCGCACCGAGCATTTGGGCGTTTACAAAACACACGCGGGACTGCGGCTATGACTCATTGGCAATTGCTCCCCGTCACTGAACGTCGCACGGTTCCGCCGGTCAAGCCGAGGTTGAAATCCCGCCGCTTGTATTCCGCGGGACGGGGCAGCCGTTTCCCGGGTCCGCCGACCGTTGCGCCGCCACGGTTTGAATGGTTTGATCGGCCACTTTTCCAACATCGTAATCGACAAAAATGCGAAAATCAACATATATGTAAGCGCTGTCAATTTATATAAAAATTATAAGCGATCCCGGATGCCTCCGTTTGCGCGACCGGCGGTGCCGCCTGCCTCGGCACCGTCGATACGCGCCCAGGACCGCCACCGGCTTCCGGGCCGATGCGGCGGCCGCCCACCGGATGGTACAATGACCAGCGCCGATCGAGCCGTCTGCCGCATCCAGCCCCCAGCCCGGCCGGATGCTCACACCGGCCTTTTTTCTCCAAAGCCGCTAGGAGGGATCCGCCATTTCGGTTTCCGCGGCGATCGCGGGCGATGATTCGCCTTTGCGAATCCGGTCGGCGATCGCCGCGAGCTTGCGGAAGCGGTGGTTGATGCCCGATTTGCTGATGGGTTCCCCGGCCAAAAGTTCGCCGAGCTCTTTTAACGTCGCATCGGGATTGTTCAAGCGCAGCAAAGCGATTTCCCGCAGCTTATCGGGCAAGTTGTCCAACCCGATCACCTTATCGATCAAACGGATGTTTTCCATTTGTTTCATGGCGGCGCCGACGGTCTTGTTCAAATTCGCCGTCTCGCAGTTGACGAGGCGGTTGACCGAATTGCGCATATCCTTGACGATGCGCACGTCTTCAAAAAAAAGCAAGGCTTGGTGAGCGCCGATGAGGCTGAGAAACTCGGTGATTTTCTCGCCCTCTTTCATGTACAGGATAAAACCGTTCTTGCGCGGCAATACCTTGACGTTTAACCGATAGCGGTTCATCAGGTCGGCGAGCGAGCGCGTGTGCTCTTCGTAATTGGAAAAAATTTCGAGATGGTAAGAGGACTCGGGATGGTTCAACGACCCGCCCGCGAGAAAGGCGCCGCGCATATAAGCCCGGCGGCAGCATTCCTTCTTGATCAAGGTCGGTGCGATTTTGCGCGTAAACATCATGCGGTCGTTGACGATTTTTAAATCCTCGAGCATTTCCCGGGCGTGATCGGTCATTCGGACGATGTAAACGTTGTTTTTTTTCAGGCGCATTTTCCTGCGGACAAGGACTTGCGCCGGGTAGTGATAGACCAATTTCATCAGCGTATAAATCCGACGCGCGATTGCGGCGTTTTCCGTCGAAATGTCCACGCTCATCTGCCGGTTGGAAATGGAGATGGAGCCGTTCATACGGATCAGCGCCGCCAGTTCCGATTTGGCACAGCACGCATCGGGGCTGATCTGAGTCAATTCTCTTTTCGTTTCCGCAGCAAAGGACATTGCGACCCCTCCATTTCCATGATCCGGTCTCGTTCACCCAACGCCGCCATCGCCATCAAACGGGTAACAGGCGCACGATCCAGTCCGCCAAGCGCCGCTCATCATGACGAATGACGCCGCCGTCGTCGATCTTTACGATGTTATCGCTTATTATTTTTAGATTATAGGCTGAAAGCCGCTCCCGATCAAGAAGGACCGGTTCCGCCCCTTCTTTGGCATAGCGTTCCAATACGGGCTGCGGTATGGGCTGTTCGTTGACGATGACCGCATCCAAGCAGCCGGGGCCGGTGTGGTCGAGCAACACCTTGACGTGATCGGCGGCCGTAAAATGATCGGTTTCCCCTTTTTGCGTCATGACATTGCATATATAAATCTTTTTCGCCTTCGCCCGGCAAATCTCCACGCCGAGCTTGGGGACGAGCAAATTCGGCAAAACGCTTGTATAAAGGCTACCGGGCCCCAGCACGATCAAATCCGCTTCACGGATCGCCTCCAAGCTTTCCGGCAGCGGTTCGACGTCCTCTGGGGTAAGAAACACGCGATCGATTTTTTCACCGTGGCGCGGGATGTTGGATTCCCCTTCGACAATCGTCCCGTCCGCCATCACCGCGCTGAGGACAATGCTCTGATTGGCGGCGGGCAACACCCGGCCTTTGACGTTTAACACCCGGCTCAATTCGCGGACACCGCGCGCGAAATCCCCGGTGATGGCGGTCACGGCCGCGAGAAGCAGATTGCCGAGCGAATGGCCGCTGAGGCCGTTGCCGTTGACAAAACGGTACTGTAATAATTTTTCAAATAGCGGTTCGATTTCCGAGAGGGCGACGATGACGTTGCGAATATCGCCGGGAGGGGGGATTTGCAATTCGTTGCGCAGCCGGCCCGAGCTCCCCCCGTCGTCCGCGACCGTCACGATCGCCGTGATGTCCAAAGGTTTCTGCTTCAAACCGCGCAAGAGGACGGACAACCCGGTGCCCCCGCCGATGGCGACGACTTTCGGCAATGCCGCACTCATGATATACGAACCTTTCCTTTAAGGATGTCGCGATGCGTCACCTTTGTCACGTATTCCCTTTCCAGTTGCTTGCCGATGTATTCCGCGATCGCCACCGAACGGTGTTTGCCGCCCGTACAGCCGATGGCGATGACGAGCTGGCTTTTCCCTTCCCGCTTATAGTGCGGCAAGGTGAACACGAGGAGATCCATCAGCTTTTTAAGGAATTGCTTCGTCTCCGACCATTTGAAAACATAATCGGCCACCTCGGCTTCCTGCCCCGTCTTCTCGCGCATCGTATCGACATAGTAAGGATTCGGCAAAAAGCGGACGTCGAAGACGAGATCGGCGTCGATCGGGATGCCGTATTTGAAGCCAAAGGAAACGACGTTCACGTTAAAGACCGACCCGTTGTCATCGCCGAAGAGGCGGATGATCCGCTCTTTGAGTTCGGACGGTTTCATGTCCGTCGTATCCAAATAATATTGCGCACGCCCCTTGATTTCTTCGAGCAAGGTGCGTTCCGCGCGGATGCCTTCGAGCGGCAGCCCTTTCGGCGCCAGCGGATGGGAGCGGCGCGTTTCTTTGTAGCGGCGGACGAGGGCGTCGTCCTTGGCGTCCAAAAACAAAACCTTGGGCTGCACGTGTTCGTTTTGCCCGAGGGCGTCGATCGCCGGAAAGAGCGAGTCGAAAAAGTCGCGCCCGCGCAAATCCATGACCAGAGCGAGTTTGGTCAATTTTCCGCCCGTTTCGTTCACCATCTCGATGAATTTCGGCAAAAGCGTCGGCGGGAGATTGTCGATGCAGAAATAACCGAGGTCCTCAAAGCTTTGGACGGCTACGGTTTTCCCCGCACCCGACATCCCAGTGATGATCACGATTTGAATATCCTTATTCATGGCGTCAACCCCGTTCACACGGATTCCATTTTATTTTTAATTGGAAGGATCGAGCCGGTAACCGAGCAGCTCGAACTCCGGCGTGTAATAAAACTTCCCGAATATGATGCCTTCGCCGCGGAGGACGTAATCCAGAAGGTGCCGATCCCCTTCGGCCATCGGCAATTGCTGGAGCTCATCGACCGGCTGCCAGGCCAAACGTCCTTCTGCGCTTTCAGTATATGCCTGGCCTTCATAACGGTCGGCATAAAAAGTAAACATCATCCATTCGCCGTTTTCTTCGTCGCCTTCCATTATAAACGTCGAAACGCCTCTGAGAATCGGGTTGATCAAATATAAACCGGTCTCTTCGCGGTATTCGCGGATCACCGCATCTTTAACGGTTTCCCCGTCCTCCATTTTGCCGCCCGGGGCAACCCACCATCCCCGCCGCGGCTTTTGCAAAAGGAGAACGCGGTCGCCGTCCCGCAGCAAACAATTCGTCACACGGCGCACACCACTCACCTCGATTTCCTCCTTAAGTATACTATGGATGATTTTCGCTCACAAAACAATTACCTTTTCAGTCGCTTGGCGCCGGCCGCGAAGGAGCCCAGAAAACCAAAACAAAAGACACGGGCGTACACCCGTGTCGAGGCAAAGATATTTCAAAGGGGGTCAATTTGTTAATTAAAAGCTTAAGCCTTTTTTATTTCACGCGTGTTACACACGAATTAAAAACGGGTGACTTTTTCCCGGGAAATACGCGGCAAAGCCTAGGCCGCTTGCCCTCTTTCCGCACCACGCGCCGGTTCGCCCGAATCGCCGCGGTTTTCGCCTTACGCCCGCGCTTTGGCCGCTTCTTTAACCTCTTCGATATACGCCTGGGCCGCTTGGGCAGCGATCGCGCCGTCGCTCGTCGCGGTGACGATTTGCCGCAGTTCCTTTTCACGGACGTCGCCGGCTGCAAAAATCCCCGGTATTTTCGTCTCCATGCGCTCGTTGGTGACGATATAGCCATTTTCATTCGTAATGCCGAGATTTCTGACGGCGTCGTTCAACGGCAGCATGCCGATATAGATGAACACCCCGTCGGCTTCGACTTCACGCTCGGAGCCGTCCACCGTGTTCACGAGCGTCACCTTGCCGACCTTTCCGTTCACTTCATGGATTTCTTTGACCGTGTGGTTCCATATGAAATCGATCTTTTCGTTGTTCTTCGCCCGTTCTTGGAGGATCGGCTGCGCCCTCAGTTTGTCGCGGCGATGGACGATCGTCACTTGTGAAGCGAATTTAGTCAAATACACGCCTTCTTCGCAAGCGGAATCTCCGCCGCCGACGACGATGAGCTTTTTATCTTTGAAGAAGGCGCCGTCACAAACCGCACAATAGGAAACCCCGCGGCCGCTCAATTCCTTTTCGCCGGGAACGTTTAATTTTTTATATTCGGCGCCGGTCGCGACGATGACGGCAAGGGCTTTATACGCCTTGTCGCCGACAATGACGGTTTTGTATGCTTCGCCGTCGCGGATTTCTTTAATGTCGCCGTACATGTATTCGGCGCCGAATTTTTTCGCGTGTTGGAACATTTTTTCGGACAATTCCGGGCCGAGAATGCTTTCAAATCCCGGAAAATTTTCGACTTCTTCCGTATTGACCATCTGTCCGCCCGGAACGCCCCGTTCAATGATGAGGGTATCCAAATTGGCGCGGGCCGCGTATACGGCAGCCGTCAGTCCCGCCGGCCCTGCCCCAGCAATAATGCAATCGTAAATTTTATCGGTACTGGCCATAACAACCATCCTTTTCCCAAAAACTCTTTATCTTATTTTTCGATATCGGTTGTATTCTATGCTAAAAGAGGCGGGCGATGATGTCCATCATTTTGCCTTATGGGCCATCCTTCCGATGGTCGCTCAAACGGGCTGTTATCCGGTTTTCCATCCAGCGTTCCCAACAGTTCAAACAATAACGAAGCCGATCGGCCGACGTTTCATACTGTCCGGCGATCTCTTCCTGCAAAACGGGTTGATGTTGTTCCTTCCGCCGTAAATAGTCCAGGGAAGCCGCCCAAGCCCGCACATCCGACGGGTCGATGTCCGCTTCCAGCCTTTCAAACAAGAAGCGCCACCACCCGTACAGATGAAATTGGTCGATGAGCGGACGCCCGCCGCCAATTTTTTCTTCCAAAACCAGCATGATCTCCAAACGGCGGTCGCCAACCGCTTCGGCGTCACGGTTTTCCAAAGCGGCGGCCAGTTGACGCGCGATTTGGCGGACGGTGCGCTTTTCCCGCCTGTTGGTCGCGATATCCGCGAAAAGCGTCCGGACGTCGGCATCCCCGAAAGCCCGAAGAGCGAACAGAGCCGCAATCTTGGCGTCCAGCTGCCCGCCGAGCGCCACATGGCGCAAGAGCGAACGCGCCAGCGGATTGGCTTTCGCATCTTTCGCCCAAAGCATCTCTTGGACTTTCCCATATTCAAAAGGATGAAAAGGCGTTTCGCTGAAGAAGTCGACGCGCGCCCACGCCTTTAAGGCTTCTTCGGTTTTTCCGATTCGGTATGCGGACAACGCCAACCAAAAATAAAAAATTTGGTCCCAGAATCCGCCGAAACGGTCGGCGAGCTTCAGCCAACGGAACGCTTTTTCATATTCTTCGACAAAGAAGTAAGTCGCGCCGAGCTTGCTTTGATGTTCGGGGAAAAACGGATAAAGTTTATCGAGAATGGCCATCTGCTTTTCCAAATTCCTGAAATCGCCGAGGTGGAAATAAAACGTCGCCAAGTTGCAAAGCGCATGGACGTTGCCGGGATCTTGCTCCAAGACCTTGTCCAAAATGCGAAAACTTTTATCCGCCTCACCGATCGAAAAATGGGCGATGGCCAAGTTGTTGTACGCCGCCCAAAACTCGGGCCGATCTTCAATGACCTTTTGAAAATAGTAGATCGCTTTTTGATATTGGCCTTGTTCCAGCGCCTTGCGCCCTTTTTCATGGTCGGCGATATAACCGCCTTCTTCGCGGACGGCTCCCGGCGCTTCCAACAGGAGAATGCGGTAAAGTTCATGCGCCTCTTCAGAAAAACCGCCCCGCGGTTCCAAGGCCAGATACGTTTTGATTTCCCGGAGGGCGTCTTCATAGCGGCCGAGGTAGGCGTAATTGTTGGCCATAAAAAAGTAACATTCGGTCAACGATTCGTCCAATTCGCTGACGACCTTCTGCAGCAATTGGTTGGACGCTTCGTATTGCTCCAGTTCGGCCAGGATCGCCGCCAGTTGGCAGAGATATTCCGGCTCGTCGGGATTAAAGTCGACAGCGCGTTCCACGAACTTTTTCGCGCGGTAAAGATCGCCTTTCTGATAGGCGGCCATGCCTTTTTGGTAATAATATTCCCCATCCGGTCTAAAGGAAATCACTCGCTCGCGAGAATGTCTATCTAATTTCATTGTCTCCCCCGTATTTAATCCACTAATTTTTTTATACGTTCAAGTCGTTAACTGTAAAAATTATAGCATAAATCTCATGCAAAGCACTTTCCGCGCCGCGATGAGATCGTGCAATTACCTTTATCCTTTCACAGGACGTTTCGGGAGTCAACAGGCTGAAGGTCACTTTTTTCGTAAAATAAATGGAACGCCCGCATCCATGCATGGCTGCGGGCCTTGCCGCATGTTTCCAGTCTTTGTGGGAACCGCACGGATGCATCGCGAAGATAAAACAAGCGCGCTTGATCGCGCCGCTTCTAACTGTGTACACTAATAGCGAGTTGATTCGACAGAAAGTCTAAAGCGTCATTTATCCTTTATAATGGAGGTTGTGCGGTTGAACTGGTTGTTTTTGATCATCACGCTTGTCGGCGTCCCCTTGTCGCTCATCGGTGGCTTTTTTCATTGGCCCGACATCTTCATGTTCATTCTGTACGCCGTCACGATCGTAGGCTTAGCCAGCTATATGGGCCGGGCGACCGAGAGTTTGTCGATCGCCGCCGGGCCGAGCGTCGGCGGACTCTTAAACGCCACATTTGGCAATGCGGTGGAATTGATCATTTCTTTTTTTGCTTTAAAAGAAGGGCTCGTCGGCGTCGTCACCGCGTCGATCACCGGTTCGATCATCGGCAACTTGTTGCTTGTGGGCGGGCTGTCCATTTTGGTCGGCGGGCTTCGCTACAAAAGGCAGACGTTTAACATCCACGTTGCAAGCCATACCGCCGGCATCCTCGTCTTCAGCATCATCGTGGCGTTCGTCTTTCCCGTCGTCTTCGCCCAAAAGATGACCGCTTATAACGTTCAACTATTGAGCACGGCGATCGCGGTCGTCATGATCTTGATCTATTTATTCTCTTTGCTCTTCCGCCTCGTCACGCACCGCGGCGTGTATAAGGGGCCGGAAGACGAAGAGCCGTCGCATGAAGTGCCGGAATGGGGCGTCGGAAAAGCGGTGCTGATCCTCGCCGCCGCCACCGTTGCCGTCGCTTACATCAGCGAACGGCTCGTCGGGACGATTGAACCAGTCGCCCGGTCGTTCGGCTGGACTGAATTGTTCATCGGCGTGATCATCGTCGCGATTGTCGGCAACGCCGCGGAACACGCCACGGCCATCGTCATGGCCTATAAAAATCGCATGAACGTAACGGTCGAGATTGCCATCGGCTCCACGCTGCAAATTGCGATGTTCGTCGCTCCGTTGCTCGTCATCGTTTCTTGGGCGCTCCCGACCCATTTGCCGCTCGTTTTTCCGGTGACGGAATTGATCGCCATGGTGCTTTCCGTCCTGCTCACCATCAGCATTACGTCGGACGGCGACACCAACTGGTTTGAAGGCGCCATGCTCCTCGCCGCGTACATCATCATGGGCTTCGGCTTCTTCCTCTTATGATGTGACGGGGGACAGTCCCCCACTGCTTTAAAGCGCAAAAGTGTAAACAGAGCAAAAGCCTTTGTTCATCGCTATAACGCTTTAACTCAGCAGTTTGGTGGGGGACAGACCCCCTTTTTCTCCATCGCCCGGCGGACGCGCGGTTTTGGATCCCAACATTTAAATTGGTACTCCGGCCGAGTATCGTAGCCCAGTCGCGTGCACATCGGGATTTTTTTGCCCGCTTCTGTGCGAAAGCCGAAATGCCGGCAAGACGCGCAATGATGATAATGATTGAGCATATCTTCCCTCCCGGGGGACTGTCCCCCGCCGCTTTAAAGTATTAAAAAGCCGGGGCTGAAAATCCCGGCTTTTTTTGCTTTAACACTTTAGTACATTATCTTAATGGGGGACTGTCCCCCGAATGATGCGCATGGGATTGCCGCCGACGAAGCTGCCGGGCGGGACATCCTTGTGGACGAGCGTGCCCGCGGAGACGACGGCGCGGTCGCCGATCGTCACGCCCGGCAAAATGGTGCAGTTGGCGCCGATCATCACTTCATCACCGATGACGACTTCACCCAGGCGATATTCGTCGATCAAATACTCATGCGTCAAAATCGTCGTATTGTAACCGATGACCGAATTGCGTCCGACGGTGATCTTTTCCGGAAACATCACATCCGGCATGGCCATGAGCGCAAAGGAGGTTTTTTCGCCGATCTTCATGCGGAGAAACGTGCGATACAGCCAATTTTTCATGCGCATGGAAGGGGTGTAGCGCCCGATTTGAATGACGATAAAGTTTTTCATCACTTTTAAAAAAGGCACCGTCCGGTAGACGTGCCAAAGGGGATTCGGCCCTTCCACCGGATAGCGCGTCGTTTTTCGCATCGCCATACCTCCTCCTGACCACCGGAAGCCAGAGCGGAAAAAGCCGTCGGACTGAAGAACCGGCCAAGCCTGCACCCGAGCCGATGACGAGACAGAACAAGCCAAATCAAATCGTCCGGGCCTCCCGCGAAAAATCACGCATCAACGATCGCCAGCAATTCCTTCATATCGTCGATCAGATAATCGGGATGGACCTCCCGAAGCGCGGCCACGCCTTTGATGGTCCACGACACGCCGACCGTTTTCGTCCCGGCGCTCCGGCCCGCTTCAATATCGAATGGACTATCGCCGATCATGACCGCCTGTTCCGGCTTGGATCCGAGTTTTTCCAAAGCGAGCCGAACGGGATCCGGCGCGGGTTTCGGACGCTTCACATCATCGATCGTCACGATCACATCGAAAAACGGTTCGATTTTTGTCAGACGAATTCCGAGGTTGACGGTCTCCCTCCGTTTGGTCGTCACGATCCCGAGCTTGTACCCTTTTTCTTTCAAAGTCTTCAGCGTGTCGTTGACATTCGGAAATTCTTTCACAAGTTCATCATGTTTCTCAAGGTTGTAACGGCGGTAATGTTCGCACAACTCTTTAACGCGAGCGGGATCAACGCGCTGAAAACTCACTTCAAGCGGTTCCCCGATAAACGCGATCACGTCTTTTTTCGTATAGCGGCCGGGGTAATAATGATTTAACGTATGCAAAAAGGACGCGATGATCAAATCGTTCGTATTAATCAACGTCCCGTCCAGATCAAACAAACAGGTGTCGATCACAAAGATGCCTCCTCGCTGTTCTTCAACTGTGGCCATCCTCTATTCCAAATATACCCCACCGCACAGGTCAAAATCGTCGCGACGGCGAGACGGATGAGAAACAGCGGCCAAACCGGAATGCCGAGCGGAACGAAGATCAATGTGTCTTCGATCACGGCATGGCAACTGATCAAAAAGATAAAGGTTAAATATAAACTGCGGCGGTCGACGCCATCCTCTTTCGCCGCGTGCTCCATCACGCCGGCGCCGTAAGCCATGCCGAAAAGCAAGCCGGCGGCGAGCGTCGTCGACGCGTTGGCGCGCATGCCCAAAAATTTCGTGACCGGCGCCATCCACCGGGAAAAGTGATGGAGCCAGCGCAAATCTTTTAAAATTTGAATCCCGATCATGAGCGGAATGACAATGGCGGCCAGTTGCCCGATCCCCATCGCCGCTTTGGCCGCGCCGGCTTCGATCATCGCGGCCCAGCCATGAGGCACGCTTTCCTTTGACGGAATGAACCCGTAAACGGCCTTTTCACCGCCGCCGTGCCAAAGATGGGAGAGAACCACGCCGGCGAGGACGGCAAGGCCCAAGCGGACGGCGATCATCACCCAAACCTTTACACCGACCCGGGAAGCGACACCGCATTCAACTAAAAGGTTATGGGAAAAAGACAACATGACGGCTAAAATAAAAACGCTTTTAACGGTTAAATCCAGCGACAAAATCGCGCCGATCGCAGCGTACAAGCTTAAAAAATTGCCGAAGACGAGCGGGATCGCCGCTTCACCCGGAAGGCCGATCCATTTCATCGCCGGGGTGACCGAGGCGATGAGGTGATCAAACAGCTCGGTGTAACTTAACACCGTCATGACGAGCGTCACGGGAAAGATGATTTTGCCAAGCGACCACGTCGTCTCTAAACCTTTGATCAATCCGGTTTTCAAAGATTTCATGCTCCCACTCCTTTGCGCGCGCCTGCACAAAAAGAAGAGCTTTCCGCAAGCCGGCCCAAAATCAGCGAAACGATCGCGCCGCTCGTCAGGCACACGCCGTCGATATCTCTATTTGGTCATATTCCTCACGTCAGATCTACCGACGCGTTTAGTTCATCGATGGTTAAAAAAGCGGATTGAAAATCCGCCAAGCATGGCGAAACCGCACCGCTCATGTCCGTTGGCACCGTGTTCCTTCTTAAACCGTCCCGGTCGGCCTTTCATCGGTTTGCGCCCAACGCGGCACGATCCGAACATCCATTCAACGGTTGAAGAACAGAATCCGCCAACTTACGCCCCCAAAAGGAGCATGCCAGCGGAAGAGCGGAAACCCGCTCTTCCCTGGCGTTTCAATTTCTGCCTTCGATCGCATCGTTCAACCGTTCGGAAAACTGTTTGGCGGTGTTGATCCCCATTTGCTTCAACCGGAAATTCATCGCGGCCACTTCGACGATGACGGCGAGGTTCCGGCCGGGGCGCACGGGGATGGTCAGCTTCGGCAGCACCGTATCGACCATTTTCACCGTTTCCTCTTCAAGGCCGAGCCGATCATAAAACTTGTCGGGATCCCACAGCTCCAAATGAATGATCAAAGAAATTTTTTTATAAGAACGCACCGCCCCCGCTCCGAACAGCGTCATGACATCGATGATGCCGAGCCCGCGGATTTCAAGCAAATGGCGGATGAGCTCCGGCGCGTTTCCGACGAGTTCGTTTTCACCGGTTTGGCGAATCTCCACGGAATCGTCCGCAACCAAACGGTGGCCGCGCTTGACGAGCTCCAGCGCCGTCTCGCTTTTGCCCACCCCGCTGTCACCCGTCAGCAGCACGCCGATTCCGTAGACATCGACCAGGACGCCGTGAACGGTGATCATCGGCGCCAAGCGCGCTTCTAAATAATTCGTCAACATACTGCTCAACTGCGTCGTCTTCAAAGTGGAGCGCAGGACCGGCACGCCGCTCTCTTTGGACGCTTCGAACAATTCCTCAGGCGCTTCCAGGCCCCGGGAAAGGATGATGCACGGCGTATCCACGTTGCACAGCTTTTCCATGCGGTCAAGCCTTTCCGATTTCGGCAAAGATTTAAAAAACGACAATTCCGTCATTCCGAGAAGCTGAATGCGCTCCGCCGGATAATAAGTGAAATAGCCAGCCATTTCCAAACCCGGCCTGGAGATGTCGCTCGTCGTAATCGTCCGTTCGAGGCCGCTTTCGCCAGCGAGGAGTTCAAAGTTAAAATGTTTGAGGATTTCTTTGACTGTCACTTGGCCCATCATGAGAACTCCTTTTTGTGATATCATCCAAAACCTTTTGTGTGGTTACGACCCAAAATCTTGCTTATGCGTTTTGCGTCTAAAAATGAAGGCGTCCGATTGACGTCATTCATCCTCCATTTTACCAAAACCGCTCGATAAGTCACGACGCAAAACAGCGCTTTGAAAGCGCCGATGGAGAAGACCGAGCGGGATAAAAGGACGGCCGGAACCCTGGCAATCAAGACGAAGCGGACCGCTTCGATCCGCTTCATTTATTTTTGAGAGGATGGACAATAAAGGTTTGGATGAGGAGATTGAGAAGAGATATAATCAACGAGGCCAAGAAAGCCGAACCGAAGCCGGCGATCTTGAAAGCGTCGCCCATCAGCCAGGCGGTGAGAGACAACGTGATCGCATTGATGACGAACAAAAATAAACCGAGCGACAAAATCGTCACCGGCAGGGTGAGCAGAATGAGGACGGGCTTGACGACGACGTTCAAAATTGACAAAATGACCGCCGCGCCCAGCGCCGCCCACACGCTTCGCAATTGAATGCTATCCATGTATCCGTCCACGGTCATAAGAACAATCGTATTCACGACGATGTGGATCAACCAATTTTTCAACAACGGTCCAACCCCCGCTCGCTTGACCGGATTCCGGCATCATCCGTCATATTCGGAAGCCGGGATGATAAAATATAGCGCCAAGTAAATCAAAACCAGCGGAAAAACGGCGGTCAAAATGAGCAAGATGAGATAAACGACGCGGACGACCGTCGGATCGACATCTAAATATTCGCCGATGCCGCCGAGTATTCCTGCCAACATCCGATTATTTCGCGACCGATAAAGTTTTTTCATGCACAGTCCACTCCATTTAAAAATTTTAAGCCCCGCAAATCCGATCACAAAACATCTTCGCCTCGCGCTCCCGCCGCACATGCACGTCATGCAGGCGCCCATCCGCGGCCGTCCTTCAAACCTGGTTGCTATTAACTAGTCCGTTTCCGCTCAGCCAATGGTCCCGTTTTTTATGCACGGCGCCAAGCTGAATACATTTAGCATTCCTTTTAAACCTTATGTTGATGAAAACTTGTCCAATCCTTCGCATCAAACGCATTACGGCTCCTTGCCGAAATCGAGCGCGTGCCTTGCGCAAAAGCCCCGCTTTTACGAAAAAGCCACCTTGCGCCCGCCGCCGCGACCGATCCGGCGACAAACCGGCATCCGGCCCCGGACTTCGAGCATGATCTCTCTTTGACCTCAAACATCGCCTCATCGCATGCCGACATGAAAAACCGCCGTTGTATAAAAAGGCATCCCATGGCCAGGATGCCTTTTTGCCTTGCCGCTTTGGCGTCGCCATAAGGAACCACAGATTTTAACGGAACAAGCGGGCAGGCCGCCCCACAGCCATCGGCATCAGCGCGTGGGAACGGACTGCTGGGCGGCGATGCGTTCCGCCATTCGGCGCCGGTCGCGCTCCAAGATCCGTTTCAAGTATTGTCCCGTATACGACGCTTCCACTTCAGCGATCTCTTCCGGCGTTCCGCAAGCGACGACTTCGCCGCCTCTGACCCCGCCTTCCGGACCGAGGTCAATGATATAGTCGGCCGTCTTGATCACGTCGAGATTGTGTTCGATGACGAGCACCGAGTCGCCGTTGTCGACGAGCTGATGCAAGACATCGAGCAACCGCTTGATGTCGTCGACGTGCAGGCCGGTCGTCGGTTCATCCAAGATGTACAACGCCCGGCCGTTCGTGCGCCGGTACAACTGCGACGCCAGTTTGACGCGCTGCGCTTCGCCGCCGGAAAGCGTCGTCGCCGGTTGTCCCAATTTGATGTAACCGAGGCCGACGGCGTATAACGGCTCCAAACGCCGCTTGATGCGCGGAATGTTCTCGAAAAAGGCCAACGCCTCTTCCACGGTCATCTCCAGAACGTCCGCGATCGTTTTGCCTTTATAAGTGACCTCGAGCGTTTCCCGATTATAGCGTTTCCCGTGGCACACTTCGCAGGGAACGTAAACGTCCGGCAGGAAATGCATCTCGATTTTGATGATGCCGTCGCCGCGGCACGCTTCGCAGCGCCCGCCTTTCACGTTGAAGCTGAAGCGTCCTTTCTTGTATCCGCGCATTTTCGCTTCGTTCGTCTGCGCGAACACGTCGCGGATCAGATCGAAGACGCCCGTGTACGTCGCGGGATTGGAGCGCGGCGTCCGCCCGATCGGCGACTGATCGATGTCGATGACGCGGTCAAGGGCTTCGATGCCTTCGATTTTTTCGTGTGCTCCCGGTTTTTCCCGGCGCCCGTTCAATTTTTGCGCCAAGGCTTTGAACAAAATGTCGTTGACGAGCGTGCTCTTGCCCGAGCCCGAGACGCCCGTGACGCACGTAAACGTTCCGAGCGGAATGTCGACCGTCACGTTTTTCAAGTTGTTTTCCTTGGCGCCGACCACCCGGATCACCCGTCCGTCAGGTTTACGCCGTTCGGCCGGGACGGGAATGAACTTGCGACCCGACAAATATTGGCCGGTGAGCGATTTTTCGTTTTTCATCAATTCCTCGGGCGTGCCTTGCGCGGTCACGTAACCGCCATGGGCGCCCGCTCCCGGTCCGATGTCGATGATGTAGTCGGCCGCCAGCATCGTGTCCTCATCATGCTCGACGACGATCAGTGTGTTCCCAAGGTCGCGCATGTTTTCCAACGTGCGAATCAAGCGATCGTTGTCGCGTTGGTGCAGGCCGATCGACGGCTCATCTAGGATATAAAGCACGCCCATGAGCCGAGAACCGACTTGGGTCGCCAGGCGGATGCGCTGGGCCTCGCCGCCGGAAAGCGTGCCCGCGGCGCGGTTCAGCGTCAAGTAATCGAGGCCGACGTCGACGAGAAACCCGGTGCGCTCGATGATTTCCCGCAGGATCAAGCGGCCGATCGCCCGCTCCTTCTCCGTCAGCTCCAGGTTTTTGAAAAAGTCGCGGACTTCGCGGACGGACATCGCCGTCACTTCGCCGATGTTTTTCCCGCCGACATAAACGGCCATCGCTTCCGGCTTCAGGCGGTTGCCTTTGCACGCCGGACACGGTTTTTGCGCCATGTAGGCTTCCATTTGTTCGCGCGTGAAATCGGAAGTCGTCTCTTTATAGCGGCGCTCGATGTTGCGGACGACGCCTTCAAAATAAATGTAGTTTTCCTTGAGTTGCCCGAAGTCATTTTCATAGCGGAATAAAATGCGCTCGTCGCCGCTGCCGTACAAGATTTTCTCCATTTGCCACTCGGGCAGATCCCGGACGGGCGTGTCCATGTCAATGCCGTAATGCGCGCACACGCTCTGCAGCAATTGCGGATAATAATTGGAGCTCGACGGTTCCCACGCCGCAATCGCGTGCTCGCGCAACGTTTTCGACCGGTCCGGGATGACGAGGTCCAAATCCACCTCTAATTTGAAGCCGAGTCCGTCGCAAGCGGGGCAGGCGCCGAACGGACTGTTGAACGAAAACAGGCGCGGCTCCAGTTCGCCGATCGAAAACCCGCAATACGGGCAAGCGTAGTGCTCGCTGAACAGCAATTCCTCTTCACCGATGACGTCGACGATGACGCGGCCGCCGGAAAGTTTCGTCGCCGTTTCCAAGGAATCGGCTAAGCGGCTCCGGACGCCGTCTTTTATGATGATGCGGTCGACGACGACCTCGATGGTATGCTTTTTGTTTTTCTCAAGCCGAATGTCTTCCGAGACCTCGCGCAGTTCGCCGTCGACGCGGACGCGAACAAATCCTTGTTTTTTAATGTCTTCGAGCACTTTGACATGTTCGCCTTTCCGCCCGGAGACAATGGGCGCCAGGATTTGCATTTTCGTCCGCTCCGGATATTTCAGCAAGCGGTCGACCATTTGCTCGATCGTCTGCGAGGTGATCTCGACGCCGTGCTCCGGGCACACCGCCCGTCCGATGCGGGCATACAACAGCCGCAAATAATCATAGATCTCCGTGACGGTTCCGACGGTCGAGCGCGGATTGCGGCTCGTCGTTTTTTGGTCGATCGAAATCGCCGGCGACAAGCCTTCAATCGCGTCGACATCGGGTTTGTCCATTTGTCCAAGAAATTGGCGGGCATAGGCCGACAGCGACTCGACATAGCGGCGCTGGCCTTCCGCATAGATCGTGTCGAAGGCGAGCGAGGACTTGCCCGAACCGGACAGGCCGGTAAGCACGACGAGTTTGTCGCGCGGGATCGTCACGTCGATGTTTTTTAAATTGTTTTCACGGGCACCTTTTACAACGATATTTTCCAATGCCATGCGTCGGTCATCCTTCCGTCGAGAGTTCCACTGGCAAATTGTCGGTCCGAATCTCGCGCGGCGTGGAGCTTGGCTGCCCTTGCCGCCGCCGTGCATGACGTGCGGGTCGGCATCCGCCTTCACGCGGCGGCCACGCCTTCGTTCCCTTTCCGTTTGGCAGAACGGTGCAGAAAAGCCGCGAACGGCGTCAAGGGAATTTCGGCAAGGCCGCTCACGCTTCCGCTTTCAGCTCCAAAATGATATCGCGAAGTTCGGCCGCCCGTTCGAAATTGAGGTTTCTCGCCGCTTCCTTCATTTCCTTTTCGAGGCTCGCGATGAGTTTTTCCCGTTCTTTCTTCGTCATCTTCGTGACATCCGGCTTTTTCTCCGCGTACGTTTCCTGCGCCTCCGCCGCATACGTCGCGCGGATGACGTCGGGGATGTCCTTCTTGATCGTCTGCGGGGTAATATTGTGCTCTTTATTATATTGTTCTTGAATTCTCCGCCGCCGCCTTGTTTCTTCGATGGCGACTCTCATGCTGTCGGTGATGCGGTCCGCGTACATGATCACGTGGCCGTTGGCGTTGCGGGCCGCCCTGCCGATCGTCTGGATGAGCGACCGTTCCGCGCGCAAGAACCCTTCTTTATCGGCGTCCAGGATGGCGACGAGCGACACCTCGGGGATGTCGAGCCCTTCGCGCAAGAGATTGATGCCGACGAGCACGTCGAACACGCCGAGGCGGAGATCGCGGATGATTTCAATGCGTTCGAGCGTTTTAATTTCCGAGTGCAAATAGCGCACCTTCACGCCCATTTCTTCCAGATAGTCGGTCAAATCTTCCGCCATCTTTTTGGTCAAGGTCGTCACAAGCACGCGCTCGTTGCGTTTGACCCGTTCATTGATTTCTCCGAGCAAGTCGTCGATCTGGCCTTCGGTCGGGCGGACGTCAATCGTCGGGTCCAGCAAGCCCGTCGGCCGGATGATCTGTTCGACGACTTCGGGGCAATGCTCCAGTTCGTACGGCCCGGGCGTCGCCGACACGTAAAGGATCTGATGAATATGTTGTTCGAATTCTTCAAACCGAAGCGGGCGGTTATCCCGCGCCGACGGCAGGCGAAAGCCGTGTTCGACCAGAACGTCTTTGCGCGCCCGGTCGCCGTTGTACATCCCGCGAATCTGCGGCAGCGTCACGTGCGATTCGTCGACGATGATGAGAAAATCTTTCGGGAAATAATCCAGCAGCGTGTAAGGCGTCGATCCGGGCTCGCGCAGCGTCAAATGCAAGGAATAGTTCTCAATGCCGGAACAAAAGCCCATCTCTCTCATCATTTCCAAGTCATAACGCGTTCTTTGCTCGAGGCGCTGCGCTTCCAGCAATTTTCCTTGCTCGCGCAGCTCTTTCAGCCGCGCCTCCAGCTCGGCTTCGATCCGCTGGATCGCGATTTTCATCTTTTCTTCGCCCGTGACGAAGTGGGAAGCCGGAAAGATCGCGACGTGCTCCCGTTGCCCGACGATCTCGCCGGTCAGCGCGTCAATCTCGGTAATCCGGTCGATCTCGTCGCCGAAAAATTCGACGCGGATGCAATGTTCGTCGCGAGAAGCGGGGAAGATTTCGACGACGTCCCCGCGCACCCGGAACTTGCCGCGCACAAAATTGATGTCATTGCGTTCGTATTGGTTGTCGACGAGCTCGCGCAACAGTTGGTCGCGATCTTTTTCCATGCCGACCCGGAGCGAGATGACGTGCGCCTTGTATTCTTCGGGAGAACCGAGGCCGTAAATGCAGGAAACGCTGGCGACGATGATGACGTCGTCGCGTTCTAAAAGCGCGCTCGTCGCCGAATGGCGAAGCTTGTCGATTTCATCGTTGATGCTGGCGTCTTTCTCAATATAAGTATCCGTTTGCGGAATATACGCTTCCGGTTGATAGTAATCGTAATAGCTGACGAAATACTCGACGGCGTTGTTCGGGAAGAATTCCTTGAACTCGCTGTACAACTGGCCGGCGAGCGTTTTGTTGTGGGCGATGACGAGCGTCGGTTTATTCAACTGTTGGATGACGTTCGACATGGTGAACGTCTTCCCGGTGCCCGTCGCCCCCAAAAGCGTTTGATGTTTCTTGCCGCGGCGAAACCCGTCGACGATTTGCGCAATCGCCTTCGGCTGATCGCCTTGAGGCTTAAACTTGGACTTGAGCTGAAACGGCATGGCACGTCCCTCCGATGATCAAGTTGCCTTGCAAAATCAAGACCTTCCGTTCGCGATGCTTCGTTCGATCAGGCGTTCATCATTTATGGTCAAGCTCTGTAACGCAGAGCTTCATCGCATTAACGCATTCCGCTAAACGCGCCATCCAGTTCAGGTGCGGCGGTAAAGCCGCAAGCGCATTTTGTGTTATTATAACACAAGAAAGAATGGCGAACAAACATTCGAAACCTTATGCCGCGCGGCCGATTGCCAAAAGTGATTGCCGTCCCCGCCAAACGCGATGGCCGGAAAACGACGCGTCTTGAAACGCAGAAAAACCGGTGAAAGCCCAGGCTTCCATCCGGTTGCTGTCCGTTTCATCCGATTTTCAATTCGCTTTTTCTTTGACGCGCCGCGACGGCTCCAAAAACAAGAGACCGATTTTGTGCGGATCGTTTTCAAAAATCGTGCCCTTGACGAAGCGGACTTCATCTGCCGCATCGACCACTTCCAACCGGCAATACGTCGCGTTCTCCTGAAGCGCGTAATAAAAGTCGGCCTCGCTGCGGACGGGTTTTCCGTTGACCTTTTGGACGATTTCTCCCGGTTGGATGCCCATTTTTTCGGCGGGCGTGTTCGGGATGATTCCGACAACGCGCAGCCCGTCGCCGCGATCGACAAAATACAAAGGTTTGCTGTTTTGCTCATGGGCATGCCAAACGATGAGCGCCAAACGGCTCAAAAGCGCAACCGCCCCCGCGGCGGCCACGCAAAGATCCGGGCGGAAAAAATAGCCGACGGCGGTCCATGCGGTGACCACGATCGCCGTTGCCAGCAGCCAAAGGCCGGAACGCTGCACCGCCTTTTTCGGCAAGCTGTGCGTGATGAATTGCTGATAGCCGATCGCGACGGGCAACGCGCACAGCCCGAACACCGTCCCGTCGGACAACGGCCACCAGCCGGCTTCGTGAATCGCCCCCGTCGCCGGAATCAGGAAAAAAATCGGAGCGATCCAAAGGCGATTGGCTTCATGGGCGCCGACTTTCTTGCCGCGTTTGCTGTTGATGAGGCGGGGCGATGTCTGTCTGTCTCCCCAAAGCAAGACGGCCGCCGCTTCCATCAAAGCGGCAACGGCAAACGCGATGCCGAAATCAAACATGGAAGCGTCGCGGATCTCGGCCGCCCAGCGGTCAATGACCGCGATGCCCGTGTGTACACTGGGCATAAAAGCGGCAAAAACCGCGGCGGCTCCAAAGGAGAGCATGGGTGAAACGCAGCGCAACTGCCCGGTCAGCATAAAGAGCAACGTCCAGACGGTGACGAGGACAACGAGCCCGGCCGGCAAAGCCACGCCGAGGCCGATGAGGACAACGGAACCGATCGCTCCGAGAAGAAAGCTCGGTCCGATCAGCGCCAATACCGTGTTCAGAATGCCGTACACCTTGATGCCGAAAGACCGCCGTTCCCTGCGAACGCGCTGCCAGCCGACCAGAAAGACGGCAGCGATTAATAAGTACAAGAGCGGATTATACAAAAGGGTCAAGACGCCTCGCAGGATCGTGATCAGCATGTCCATCTTTTCCATCCTCACCTTTGTCCTTTGTTAAATGCACGCGTCGTTCATGGCGGCCTTTTAAAAAGATATCCGTACATCGATTGTACGGATAGCGTCAATAAAGAGAATTTCGCCGTCGAACAAGGAAATTCCTGCCGGATGCGCCGCAAAGATTGGCCTGAATCCAGCGCATCCGGCCGGGAGCCGTTCCGAAGCGGGATTACGATTTAATCTCCTTCAACAAGACGCGAAGCGCGGTTTGCAGTTGCAGGTCGTTCTTCGGATTTTTGACGGCATCCATGAGTTTTTCTTCCAGCTTGGTGGCGGTTGGGGCATCGATTTTGCCCGTGACAGAAAGACCGTTCGCTTTTTGGAAAGCCTTCACCGCCGTCACCGTGCCTTCGTCAAAATAACCGTCCGTCCGGCCGGGATTAAAACCGGCGCCCTTGAGCATCTTCTGGGCGTTGGCGATCTCCGCGTTGTTCATGTCAAAGGTGAGCGCTTTGCCTTTGTCGACGACGAGCGGAGCCGCATAAAAGTAATCCGGTTCCTTGACTTTGACGGTCGGTTGGATGCCTTTTTTGTGGATCCAATGGCCGTCGGGGGTAAGCCATTTGAACATCGTCAACTTCAGCTCGCTTTTGTCGCTGAGCGTCACCCCTTGTTGCACGGTCCCCTTCCCGAACGTTTTCTCTCCGACCAACGGATAGCCGCCCGCTTCGTGCAGCGCGGCCGCCAAAATTTCCGACGCGGAGGCGCTGCCGCCGTCGATCAGCCCGACGATCGGGTACGGTTTTTTCCTTTTATTGTCCGTATAAATCGGGCGCTTCTTGCCGTTGCGGTCTTCGATTTGAACGATCGGCTTGGCGCTGGTGACCAGCTGGCCGGCGATGTTTTGCACTTTGTCCAAGTAACCGCCGGGGTTGCCGCGGACATCGATGATCAACCCGTCGATCCCCTGTTTTTCCAATTTAAAGAGCGCGGCATCGAATTCCTTGTCGGTTTTTTCATTAAAGGACGTGATTTCGATATAACCGAGATGTTTGCCGTTTTTGTCGAACATCTTGGAATGAACCGTCGCCAGCGGAATTTCGTCCCGCGTAATGTTGAATTCGAGCAGGTGGGAGACGCCCGGGCGTTTGACGACCAAGTGGACGACCGTCCCCTTTTTGCCCTTGATCATGGACACCGCTTCGGATAAACTTTTGCCTTCCAGCGATTTTCCGTCCACTTTCAAAATTTGGTCGTGCGGCCTGAGACCGGCCTTTTCGGCAGGCGAACCTTTGATCGGGGAAACGACGGTCACGATGCCGTTCACCTGTTGGACTTCCGCGCCGATGCCTTGGAAGGAAGAAGAGAGCGATTCCGTGAACGCGCTCGCCGACTTCGGATCCATGTAAGAGGAAAACGGGTCATTGAGCGCCTCGATCATACCCTGAATCGCGCCGTTCAACAGCTTGTCGTCATCAACCTTTTTATAGTAGTTTTTATCGATAAAATGATAGAGCGACTCGATCTTTTGAATGTCGGCATCCGTTGCCTTTGACGGCGCCGCCGCAGGTACGTCCCGGCCGTCGTCCCCAAACCACGCCATCGCGCCGTACGTTCCCCCAGCGCCAACGAGGAAGGAGACGATCATGAGGAGCGCCACCATTTTTCCGCTGAATTTCACCGTTTTCTGCCACCCCTTTTATAAACGAAAATGCGTCGCGTTGTGATCACGGGCCGAACCGCCAGCCGGCGGAGCATTCGAATCCTCGTGTCGGGCGCTGCCGAATGGTTTGACTTATCACAAACGGCGCCCGCCCCGCGGTTGTTTGCCACAACTCGTTTTTGCGGAAAGAAAGAGCATCACACCCAATGATGCGATGCTCTTCATCCACATCATCCGTACGGGGCCGCCCGCTACGGATTATTATACTATATGTTTGTACAACCGGGCCTATTCTCCGGTCATTTTACGGCAGATAATCGAGCGGATTGACCGTGCCCGGATGGGGCGGAGGGTTCCAACCGCCTTTATAGATTTCGAAATGCAGATGGTAACCCGCCGACTCGCCGGTGTTGCCGACGTGGCCGATCACTTGCCCGGCCGAAACGACTTGTCCTTCATGCACCGTCCGGTCGCTCAAGTGGGCGTAAACGGTCGTATATTGCTGCCCGTTAATGGAATGCGAGATCATAACGCAGTTGCCGTAGCTCGAAGATTGATAAGAACGGAACACGACCCCCGGGGCTGCCGCGACGACGGGCGCTCCGGCTCCTGCCCCAATGTCGATGCCGGGATGGAACTCGTGATCAAACGACCGGTAACCGTAGCCGGAAGTGACGGGCCCTGACGCCGGCCAGATGAACATGCCGTTTCCGTGCCCCGCGCTCGGTTTGCTCGGCGTGCTGCCTTTTGACGTTTTCCTGACGCTGGCCGTGCTTTTGGCCGCCGCTTGTTTTCGGGATTGTTCTTGTTTCCAAAGCTCATAAGCCTTTTGCGCCGCCGCTTTTTGCGCGGCCAAGTTTTCGGCGATCTCTTGCTTGCTCATGACGAGTTTTTCAAGATGCTTTTCGTCTTCTTTCAACTGGGCCAAGAGCGCTTTATGTTGCGCTTTTTTGTCGGCGAGCGATTGCTGCAGCGCGCGCAAATCCGCATAATCCTTTTGTAAATCGGCCAACCGGCTTTCCACCTGCGTCTCTTTTGCTTCCAATCTCGCTTTATCGGCTTTTTGGGCGTTCAAAATCCTTTTGTCTTGATCCACAATGGTGTTCAAGGCGAGCACCCGGGTGACGAAATCGCCGAAGCTTTTCGCGCCGAGCAGCACTTGCAAATAGTCGATGGAACCTCCGTTTATGTACATGGAGCGGACGCGTTCTTTCAAAAGTTTATCGCGTTCCGCGATGCGCACCTTGGTATCGGCGATGTCCTTTTTCAAGGCCTCAATCTGTGTTTTTGTCCGGCTGATATCGTCTTGTTTGGCCTGGATCTTGTCGGTCGTCGACTGAATCTCGTGATCCAAATCGGCAATCTCGTCGTTGATATTCTTTTGCTTCGACCGGTTTTCGTTCAGTTGGTCTTTCGTGCGGTTGATCTCATTTTGGTTTTGTTCCTGCTTTTTTTCGATTTCGTTAACCTTTTGCTTCAGACTTTCGCCGGTATTCGCATGGGCGGCGCCAGCCCCGACCGCGCCGATCGCCGTCGTGACCGTGATGCCGACCGCCAATGCCCGGCGCATCCAACGCGCTGCCATCTTCCTCCCCCTTATATGAATCTTAAACCTTCAAAAACTTGCGGACCGAAGTCAAGCTGCCCCAGACGCCGATGACCGCTCCGAGCAACACCAAAAGCCCGCCTAAATAAAGCGTCATTTTTTCATACGGAATGAGCTTGACAAATAAATAAGTTTGGTAGTTTTTGCCGATGAACCAATCATAGACTTGATGATAACCGATCGCGATCAGCAAAAAAGGGATGATGGAACCGAGGACGCCGAGCATCAAGCCTTCGATGAAGTACGGCCAACGGACAAAGGCATCGGTCGCACCGACGAGCTTCATGATCTCGATTTCGCGGCGCCGCGCGACGATGGTCAGTTTGATCGTGTTGGCGATCAAGAAGATCGACGTAAAGAGCAAGCCGACGATTAACACCAGGCCGATGTTGCGCAGGATGTCAACGACGTGAAACAGCTTTTCGACATAGTCTCTGCCGTAGTTCACTTCATCGACGTAATTCAACTCTTTGGCGGCTTTGGCGACGTCGATCGTTTCTTTCGGTTTATCCGTTTTCACGACAAAAGCGTCGGGGAGCGGGTTTTCTTTTCCTTTCATCGATTTGAAAACGTCGCCGTCATCCCCCATGCTCTTGATGAAGTCTTCCAAGCCTTGTTCCTTGGAAACAAACGTGACGCTCTTGACATGGCTCAACTGCTGCAGTTGGTTTTTGAGCGTTTCCTGTTGTTCCTTCGTCGCCGTCCGATCGATGAAGACGCGAACTTCCACGTTGTTTTCGACTTGGCTCGCAATCGAATTCAGATTTAACATCACGGTCAAAAACAGTCCGACCAACAAGAGAGCGACGGTGACCGCACTGATCGACGCGAACGTCATCCAGCCGTTACGCCCGAGACTTTTTGCCCCTTCCTTGGCGTGCCGCATCAACGTCCTAAGCTTCATAACCGTATTCCCCCTGCTCGTCATCGCGAACGATCATGCCGCTTTCAATGGCGATGACGCGCTTCACCATGCGGTTCACGATTTCTTTGTTATGGGTGGCCATGACGACCGTCGTGCCGTTGTTATTAATGCGTTCAAAGATTTCCATAATCGTCCACGCATTTTCAGGATCGAGGTTGCCCGTGGGTTCGTCGGCGACGACCACGGTCGGATTGTTGACGATGGAACGGGCAATGGATACGCGCTGCTGCTCGCCTCCCGACAGCTCATTGGGGAAGGAACGCGCTTTATGTTTGAGATTGACGAGATCGAGCACTTCCATGACTTTTTTTCGTATATTCCTGGGGTTCTCTTCAATGACTTCCAACGCGAAGGCGATGTTTTCATAGACGGTCAATTTCGGAAGAAGTTTAAAATCTTGAAAGACAACCCCGATTTTGCGGCGCAAAAAGGGAATTTGTTTTTGCTTCAGCTTGGTGATGTCCGTGCCGTCAATAAAAATTTTGCCGCGCGTCGGCAGTTCTTCCCGATACATCATTTTAATGAACGTCGATTTCCCGGAACCGCTCGGCCCGACGATATAGACAAATTCGCCTTTATCAATGTGGACGCTGATGCCGTTGACAGCCATGACGCCGTTGGCATACGACTTCCACACATCCTGCATTTCGATCAAATCGATCACTTCCCAGCCTCATATGTATATCCATTCATCGGAAATCTCTTCGGTTGACGAGTGATGGGCCGCTTAAAGGAGATAAGTGCGCCCGTGGTCAAGATCTCACCGCCTTCCAAGTGGGGAAGCGCCCTCTACAAGCGCCCGTCGGCGGCCTGATCTTATGAAAATAACGATGCGATCGCTGATAGCGAGATGATGAGGCGGCCTTGCCGAACATCCGGCCGGCCGGCAACGGTGAACTTGCTACTTAACTAAAATGGTAAATTACTAACTTACTAACACAGTTATTAATCTTACTAGGGTTATTATAACACCCTCATGTGACAAGTTAAGACAAAGTTTTATTACATTTGTATTTCAAGGGATGTAGAAAAGGATCGATTCGTGGACCTGTCGCCAAAAAGTGAATGGCGGCGTTTCGCTTGTTCATGCACAGCCGCCGCCGGATGCGGCGCACGTGCATCGGACGGGACTGAATCCCCGACTAAGCGGAGCGTTGCCGCCGAATCCGCCCGAAAAACCCTAATTATCCAACGCGGAAGTCTATGAAACACGCAGCATCACTAAACTCCCGCAGAAAAACGCAAATTTTTCCACTTTCTTTTGTGCCACGCGATTGGCTGCCGAAGCGGATGGAAAATACGACGGTTCGGCAGCCATGTGAGACCTATCCAATAGCCGAAAGAGTCGTGAGGGAGTACGCGGGAGGGCGGAACGCACAACGGCCGCCTTTTCCGCATAAAATGATAAAAATTCATGTGGGAGGTCACTTTATGGAAGAAAGGAAGGAAACCCGTTTTATGGAGGCGGAGCTCCCGCTCGGAACCGCCCTTAATCCCGGCGTTATGATCATCAACGGGCGGCAAACGGACGCCGTTGGCGAGCGCTTAACGCCCGAGCCGATCTTGCCGAACGCCACCCATGAAAGACCGTCTCCGTTCGGCGAACATTCATAAGCATTCCTCAATGCAACTACAGGGGATAGACCGGTTATAAAAACGCATTTAGCCCGAGCAAGGCCTAGAAACCCGCACAAGAGCGGGCCTCTCGCCAAACCAAAGGCGCTTTCCACCCCAAAGGGCACGGCGGGCTGGGAAAAGGATGCGCCGGTCGACCGTTAAAAAAACATGCGCATCCCTTTATAAGGAGACCGGTTCCGTTCAGCACCCCGCCGCGCGTGGCGAATCCTTCACCAGAAAAGACCGATCCTCTTCAGAAGCGCGGCTGCCCGCCTTCATGGTTTGAAACCGTCCGACTGACACAATGTATTTTTTAGGATGTTTTCTTCAACAAGCGTGCTCGCCGAGCAAAGGACGACCGCGCCGTCAGAGGGAGCGCTTAAATCCTTCGCCGAGCACTTCTGTCGCCTGCGTGACGATCACAAACGCTTTCGGGTCCACTTCTTTGACGAGCTGTTTCAGCTTGGTGATCTCGTTTTGCGAGACGACGCACAACAAGACCGGGCGCGGATGATCGGTGTAACCGCCGATGCCTTCCAATCGCGTGACGCCCCGATCAATCTCGGACAAAATTTTCGGCCGCAGCTCGTTTTGCCGCTCGGAAATGATGAACGCCATTTTAGAGGTGCTCATCCCCATTTGCACGATGTCGATCGTCTTGCCGGTCAAATACATGCCGACGAGAGCATAGAGGGCGCTTTCCAAAGACAGGGTGAGCGCCGAGGCGAGGACGATCATGCCGTCGATGGCGGCTACCGAAACCCCTAATGAAATGCCCGTATATTTGTTCACGATCTGCGCCGCGAGGTCGGTTCCTCCGGTCGACGCCTTGCCGCGGAAGACGATTCCGAGGCCAAGCCCGACGCCGATGCCGCCGAAGATCGCCCCCAGAAGGGGATTGGACGTCGCCGGCGGCCAACCCGCCGTTAAATGGACGACGAGCGGAAGAAACAGCGTTCCGATCAACGTTTTTAACGCATATTGAAAATAGCCGAAGCGCGAGCCCAATAGGAGAATGCCGCTAATATAAAGAGGAATATTCAACGCCCATTGGACATAAGAAGGCTCAAATCCGACCGTCCAGTGCAAAATCGTACTGATGCCGCTGACGCCGCCGGAAGCGATTTTATTCGGCAAAAGAAAGGCATTAAACGCCAAGCCGACGATGGCGGATCCCGCCAGGACGCAAACATAATCCATGACCAAGCGCATCCGCGCGGAAAGCTGAGGTTGTCGTTTTTTTCGCATCGTTCATAGTCACCTGATATTAAAAGATAATTAAAAGTCATCGCGTTTTTTCGATGGGTTTGTCCAACAACAAACTATAGCCGCAGCCGATGGCGCTGTCAAACCCCACCGCGTCGATAACGATGCCGTGCCGCCTCTCCCCGCTGCGCTTTCCCGTTTTCCTTTCATGCGCAGGGGACTTTGGCATCGATCATACACCTCGTTTTTCAATGAACGCGGCAAAAACGAATAAAGCCCTCGCCGCATATCGGCGAAGGCTCAAACAACAATCGCCTGCTCGCTTATGGTTCTCTCCTCACGCTTGTCTACCCACGATCAACCGTGCCGGTTCACTCACCCGCAGCGCTTTCGATCATGTCGAAATCGATGCGGCGCCCCTCTTCGTCAAAATAAAGGACGTGCTCCCAGTCGATGCGCACACCGACCTTTTGCCCTTCATTCACCGGAACGCTTTCATGACTGCGGACGCGCAAGGTGTGCGGGCCGTAGGTTAACGTGTAAATGTATTCATATCCGAGCGCTTCGATGACCGTTACGTTTGCCACAAAATTATGGTCGCCGTTTAAATCCGGTGTCAAAGCCAAATGTTCGGGGCGGACGCTTAAAGTGAACGACCGGTCGTCGTGGCGCGGATAGCCGATCAGGCCGATCGTCTCCCCGCTCCATTGCGTCAACAGTTTGCCTTGCCGCAGCATCACGGGAATGTGGTTGATCGGCGGGCTTCCGAGAAATTCCGCGACAAACCGGTGATCCGGTTTGTTGTACAGATCCATCGGCCGGCCGTAAGCCATCAAGACGCCGTCCTTCATCACCGCGATCTTATCGGCCATCGTCATCGCTTCCGTCTGGTCGTGTGTCACGAGCACGGCCGTAAAGCCCAATTCCTTTTGAATCCGGCGAATTTCCGAACGCATTTGCATGCGCAAGCTCGCGTCCAGGTTGGACAGCGGTTCATCCAACAGCAATAATTCCGGTTCTTTGACGAGCGCCCGCGCCAACGACACGCGCTGCTGCTGGCCGCCGGACAATTCCGCCGGTTTCCGTTTGAGCAGCTTTTCGATTTGCACGATTTCGGCCGCCTCATGAACCCGCTTTTTGATTTCCGAACGGCTCATTTTTTTGTTTGTGAGCGGGAAGGCAATGTTATCAAACACGGTCATGTGCGGATAAAGGGCATAGTTTTGGAAAACCATCCCGATTTTTCTTTCCTGCGGCGGGAGATGATTGACGACTTGATCGCCGAACTTAATGACGCCGTTCGTCGGCCGGTAAACGCCCGCCAGCATCATTAACGTCGTCGTCTTGCCGCAGCCGGACGGACCGAGAAGTACCACCATGTCGCCGTCTTCAATGTACAAATTCATGTTTTTCACGGCGAATTCCGAACCGAACCGTTTTTCGACGTTTTCCAACCTGACCTCCATCAGCCTTTCACTCCCCCTGAATAAATGTGCAGCAAATATTTTTGCGTGAACGTGTAAAAGAAGAGCACGGGGATGACGTAAAAGACGCCGACGGCTGCAACAAGCCCGTAATTGGCTTTATCGGCTTCGCTCATCAGCGAATTCACGAGGATGGAAAGCGTAGCGCTCGTCGAATTGGGCGCGAAAATATACGGGATCAAGAATTCGCTCCAGCCGGTGAGAAACGCAAAAATGCAGACGGCCGTCAGCCCCGGCCGGACAATCGGCATCACGATCTTCCGCCAAATTTTCCATCGCGACGCACCGTCGACCATTGCCGCGATCTCCACGTCCCACGGCACGCTGTCGAAGAAACCTTTCATAATCCAAAGGTCGAACGGCGTTTCAAACGCGACCTTGACGATGACCGTCCCGGCAACCGTGTCATAAAGGCCGAGCGTTTTCAAAATCCAAAAAATCGCGATGATCAACGTTACGATCGGAAAAGCATGCAGAATGATGATGAACGACAGAAAATATCGGCGGCCGGGAAAGTTCAGGCGCGACACCGCATAAGCGCCCAGCGAAGCGATGAATACCTCCAGAACCATTACAAGGAACGCATAGATGCACGTGTTGGCAAGATACGGCCAAATGGTCGTGCCGCCGTCAAGCGGCTGCCAAAGGAACGTCCAGTTTTTGGCCGTCAAATGTTCCGGCACGATTCCGGTCATCCGGTCGCTGATCGATGCGAGAAACAACCAGACGAACATAATGACGATCGGCAAGGTGATCGGAATCAAAATCATGTAGGGCACCCACGATTTCTTCCGGTTTTCCGATTGCAACATAAAGCTCCCCCCTTCCTCAAGCGTTGATTTCAATCTTGGGATCGGTGACCATCGAGCGGAATTTAAAGAATTTCAAATAAATGAAGGAAATGACGATGCCGAGAACGACTAGAACGACCGCAAGCGCCGCGCCCAAGCCGAACTTCGCATTGCCGTAATAGTTGGATAACGCCGTATGATAAGCGAACAACGACCAGACTTCGGTCGTGTAAAATCCGGGACCGCCGTTTGTCGTGAGCATAATGTATTCAAACGACGTGAGGAGCGAGAGCGTCTGATATACGGTCGTAAACAAGATCGCCCATTTCAATTGCGGCAAAATGATGCGCCGGATGATCTTCCAGTTGGAAGCGCCGTCGATTTCCGCAGCCAAAAACTGGCTCGAGGGAATCGATTGAATTGCTGAGCTGAACAAGATCATCCCCATCGATGCGCCGACGAGGCCGTTCAGCGCGAGGATGAACAACCACGGCTTGACGTACATCCAATTTTGCGGGTGCACGCCCAAGGGCGCCAGAAGTTGATTTAAGATCCCATACGGCTCATCGGCGGCCATGTATTTCATCATGAGCACATAGACAACGGACGGCGTGATCCTCGGCAAAAGCCAGACCATCCGGATCAAACCGCTGACGCGCTCAGGAATAAACGCACAAGCGATCGCAATCACAAGTGCAAGTCCGACGTTAAAAACAATCAGCGTCCCGAAAACATAGAACAACGTATTTTTTAAAATCATCGGGATCCACGGGCTGTGCAAAATTTCTTGATAATTGCCCGTCCCGATCCACGAAAAACCCTTTAGACCGGTGGAAACGCTCATGTTCGTCGCGCTGATCGCAAGCGTCAAAAGGACCGGCGCGACGAAAAACCCGGCGATGATCAATAAAGCGGGTATTAAAAAAAGAAGGGGAAGCCGGTAGCGGCTCCACAAACCTTCTTTTTTAACCTCGACATGCTTCACATGCGCCTCGGGTTTCGGCGCGGTGACCATCGCGCTCATTGGATCACCACCTGATTGCCCAACTTCTGCTTGATATCAGCCACGACCGTATTCAACGCCTTTTTCGGCGTCATTTGTCCGGACATGACCGCCGACAAGCCGCGGAAGACGGCTTCGTCGTAGTCGCCGAATTTATCGTTGTTCGGCAAGTAATGCGTATAGTCGAGCATGTAGGTGATGTCGTTTAAGAATTTGTCTTTCTTATACTCCGGCACTTGATCCTCGCCTTTTAAGATGCCGATGTGGTTGCTGGTCACCGCATGTTTCGCGTTTAATTCCGGCGTCGTCGCATAGGCGAGCACTTCAGCTGCCAAATCTTTATGCTGGCTTTGCTTCGTGATCATGTAAACGAGGGGGTGAGACAGCGTCACCGGTTTGCCGCCTTTTTCAGCCGCCGGCAGCAACGCGTAGCCCAATTGGTTCCATTCTTTTTCGGACATGTTGTAGTCTTGCATCCATTGCGACGTCATCCACGAACCGCCTTGGATGATGAAGCTTTTGCCCGAGGTGACGACTTTATGCCAAATGTCCCAATCCATGCCGACGAAATGATCTTTAGTCAAACCATATTTTTGAGTGACGTCATAGAAGAATTGATATTCTTTCAAAAGCGCTTGTTTATCCAAAACGANCTTGCCGCTTTCGTCTTGCATCTTTCCGCCAAAGTCATAGTACCACATATAAAAGTCTGAACCGGTGACAGGACGCGGCCAGAACGCGTAGCCTTTATCGACAATCCCTTTGTCTTGCGCTTCTTTGGCAAGATCGATGAGGTCATTCAGCGTGAAGTCGCCGTTTTTGATTTTTTCGGGCAGCTGGTTGATTTCCTCATCCGTCCAGCCAAGTTTCTTCAGGACGTCTTTTTGATAGAAAATCGGACGGGCCTCCACGTCTTGGGGAATGCCCCATTTTTTCCCTTTGTAAGTCACCGAATTCCAAAGGGTGTCATAGACGTTGTCGAATTGCGAATATTTGTCGATGTACGTATCCAGCGGCACGATATAACCCGAAGACGACCACGGCGCGATGTCTTCGTGACCGCTCAAAATGATATCGGGCGCTTTTTTCGATTCAACGGCAAGAATGAATTTTTGCTTATAATTGTTCCAGTCGCCGTTGTCGATTTTCCCATCAATTTTAATGCGCGTTTTCTTGCCTTCTTCTTTAAATTTTTCATTCAGCTTTTCGGCTGCCGCTTCGATGTTTTTCAGACGGTAAGTTTCGGTCGGATTGGCAACCACCCAGACTTTCAAGGTTACCGTGTTTTTATCTCCGGAGGTCGAACCGCTGCTGTTATCTTTTTTCACCGTGCTGCAGCCGGTGAGCGCCGTGAACAAAAGGACAGACAAGATAGATGCCAAGACAATGAACTTTCGAAGTGAAAACGTCATATCCACCGACACTCCTTTGTTCATTTAGATTGGAATAAATATCCAATTAAATTCCAAAGAATTGTTCTAGAAGATAGTGACGTTTTTAAAAAACGAGTGGTCATTTTAGGTAATGTACAGATTTATTAGGGTGCAAGAATCATTTGGATAGATTTAGGCGGGTAAAAAGAGGTGTACGCATGACTTAAGTGATGTTCGGGATGCAAGTGGCCAGCCGCCCACGGATTTTAGCAGCAGATCGGCACAGATAGGCCCCCGACTCACCCCATAGATGAAAGGCGGTGGTCTCCGCATGGGGCGCTAGCCGCGCCTCCCGAATCTAAGCAACGATGGCTAAGAAAAGGCCATGGAAAGCGGATGGTCATAACTGCTTTCATGGCACCATTTCATCGGTCATCCCTCCAAGGTCGCATCGTGGCACCATGAATGGGCAACATCCAGCGGCTTGACGCTCGACAAAAGACGAAAAAAGATAAGGAAATTTGCCCATTGAGTACGTATCAAATTATTCCACCATGGTGGTCGGGCGCTCGCAAGCGATCCAAAGAGTCAAATTAAAAAGTTTCAAACGCGAACGGTTTGAACAAAATTCTACGAAAAGCTCTTTTGATACCTACCGATAAAACAGAGGAGCGCCAAGTCCGCAGCGTCATATCTTTTACGACGCAAGTCGCAAGAAAGCTTTCTAACAGCACGCGCCGCAAAATCCCGATATTATCTTAGCATACTCAACTATATTTTTCAAAATGGGAAACCTCTGACTAGATTCTTCCACACGAAAGCAAAAATATTTTCGTGTCGTCGTTTCAACCATGCTTTTTAGGAGCATCGCGCGCGGTATTCAACAAAGAGAGGTTTTGCGGAAATGCAGCGGCGCTGGGCGATGCCTTTTTTTGATGGTTGTCACGACCCCTCTCCGGTCCGCGCCAAAAAATAAAAAGCCCCCGCCGGAGCGGGGGCTTTCTGACTGGACGACATATGTTTTTCGATCCGGGCCGTCCGGGACGGGGCTGTCGGACTTCCGATGAAAAGCGGCGCTTCGCCGCGGTCCCCGTCGATGCGAGGCGCATCGAGCCACCGCAGCCCAATCGAGCTCAAGGCCGCCTGTTGACATGGCAGGCTTCACGTCGGCGCACGAAACGAGAAGACTTCCATCTCCCCATCTCGGTTGACCGTCACCGGCATGCCCGGTTCCCGTGCGGTGCCAAAGCGACTAAGCTTGGTTCAAACGGGAGCGGAGATACGCGTCGATGAACACGTCGATGTCTCCGTCCATGACGGCTTGAACGTTGCCGACTTCCACGCCGGTCCGATGGTCTTTCACCATGGAGTACGGGTGGAAGACGTAAGAGCGGATTTGGTTGCCCCAAGCGATCTCCTTTTGTTCGCCGCGCAGCTCCGCCAATTCTTGCCGCTGCTTTTCCAATTCGAGCTGATAGAGTTTCGCTTTCAGCATTTTCATCGCTTTTTCACGGTTTTTAATCTGCGACCGTTCGGATTGGCAGGTCACAACCGTGTTCGTCGGCAAGTGGGTGATGCGCACGGCGGAGTCCGTCGTGTTGACGTGCTGGCCGCCGGCGCCGCTCGAACGGTACGTATCGATTTTTAAATCCTCCGGACGGATTTCGATTTCGATGTCATCATCCATTTCCGGAAGCACTTCACATGAAACGAACGACGTGTGGCGGCGCCCCGACGCATCGAAGGGCGAAATGCGCACGAGCCGGTGAACGCCTTTTTCCGCTTTCAAATAACCATACGCATTATGGCCTTTGATCAACAAGGTGACGCTCTTGATGCCGGCTTCGTCGCCGGGCAAATAATCGAGCGTTTCGACGGTATAACCGTGATCCTCAGCCCAGCGCTGATACATTCGCAGCAGCATGGACGCCCAGTCTTGCGATTCGGTGCCGCCGGCGCCCGGATGCAATTCGAGAATCGCGTTGTTTTTGTCCATCGGTTCGTTGAGCAGCATTTCAAGTTCGTATTGATCGAACTTTCCGCGCAACGCCTTCAAGTTCTCTTCCAGTTCTTTTCGAAGATCCGGATCGTCTTCCTCTTTTAAAAGCTCGTAGGAGACTTCCAAGTCCTCGAGGCCTTGATCCAATTCCCGGAACGTCTCGACTTTTTCTTTTAAGGCGTTCGCCTCGGCGATGACCTTCTGGGCGTTTTCCTGATCATCCCAAAAGCCGGGGAGCGCCATTTGTTCCTCTAAGACTTGTATGCGTTCTTCCTTCGCAGCTAAGTCAAAGAGACCCCCTAAAATCTTCGAGCCGCTTTTTCATGGCCTGCAGCTCGTTTTTTATTTCAGTCAATTCCATCGCACTCACTCCGTTTCAGAAATTCATCCCTCATGGGCGCAAAGAAGCCTCGAGACGACCGGCCTTGCGGAACGATTCCCCGGATGAAGCGGGCTTTGGCCGTTCATCCCTTTCGGCGGATTGGCCAAGAGACCGTTCATGCAGCCTCATCCAGGTGAAACCGCAAACGGCCGGCCGTTCACCCCGCTTTTTGCGCGCCATAAATCATTATATCGAATGCGGGCCGGCCGGAAAACCTCAAGCAAACCGGCCGTGGCAATTTTTATATTTTTTCCCGCTGCCGCACGGGCACGGATCATTGCGGCCGACTTTTTTCCCTTTGACGATCGGCTTTTTCTTCACGGGTTCCCCGCCGTCCGCNCCCGGCCGGACGGCTTCGCCTTCCGCTACTTTTTGCCTTTGCATGTTTTCTTCGATTTCGGCCTTCATGATGTACATGACGACGTCTTCTTCGATGGATTCCACCATTTCTTCGAACATCCGGAAGCCTTCAATTTGGTATTCGCGGAACGGGTCGACTTGGCCGTATGCGCGCAGGTGGATGCCTTCGCGCAACTGTTCCATCGCATCGATGTGGTCCATCCACTTCATGTCGACGGTCCTGAGCAAGATGATGCGTTCAAACTCGCGCATTTGCTCGGGCGAGAAGGCTTCTTCTTTCTTCTTGTATTTCGCGACGGCTTTTTCATACAGCCAATCGACGATTTCGTCGGCATCCTTGTCCTTCAAATCGTCGACCGTGATTTCGCCTTCGTCGAAAATCTTGGCGTTCATGTAATCGACGATGGCCTTCAAATCCCATTCCTCTGGAAGTTCGTCGTCGCTCGCGTGCGCCTCCACGTTGCGCTCGATCACCGATTTCATCATCGCTTTGATATCTTCGCTCAAATCCTCGGAATCGAGCACTTCATAACGTTGTTTGTAAATGATTTCGCGCTGTTGCCGCATGACGTCGTCAAATTGCAGCAGCTGTTTCCGGGCGTCGAAGTTGTTGCCTTCGACCCGTTTCTGCGCCGATTCCACCGATCTCGTGACCAATTTGCTTTCGATCGGTTGGTCGTCGGACATGCCGAGGCGGTCCAGCATGGCCTGCATCCGCTCCGAACCGAACCGGCGCATCAATTCGTCTTCCAAGGACAGATAAAATTGGGAAACGCCCGGATCGCCTTGCCGCCCGGCGCGGCCGCGCAATTGGTTGTCAATGCGGCGGGATTCATGGCGCTCGGTGCCGATGATGTATAAACCGCCGAGTTCTTTCACGCCTTCGCCGAGCTTAATATCCGTCCCGCGGCCGGCCATGTTCGTCGCGATCGTGACCGCGCCTTTTTGGCCGGCCTGAGCGATGATTTCCGCTTCCTTCGCATGGTTTTTCGCGTTTAAAACGTTGTGGGGAATGCCGCGTTTTTTAAGCATGTCGGACAAAAGTTCCGACGTTTCGACGGAAACGGTCCCGACGAGCACCGGCTGCCCCGTTTTATGGGCGCGGACGATCTCATTGACGACGGCCTTAAATTTGCCTTCCATCGTTTTGAAAATGAGATCGGGTTTGTCGATGCGGCGCACCGGCTTGTTCGTCGGAATTTCGATGACATCCATGTTGTAGATGCTTTGGAATTCTTCTTCTTCCGTTTTCGCCGTCCCGGTCATGCCCGCCAGCTTTTTGTACATGCGGAAATAGTTTTGGAACGTGATCGTCGCAAGCGTCTTCGATTCGCGTTGGATGGGCAAGCCTTCCTTCGCTTCAATCGCCTGATGCAGGCCTTCGCTGTAGCGACGGCCGGGCATGAGACGACCGGTAAACTGGTCGACGATGACGATCTCGCCATCCTGAACGACGTAATCCGTGTCGCGGCGCATGATCGCATGCGCCTTCAGCGCTTGATGAATGTGGTGGTTGAGCGACACGTTCTTGTAATCGTACAGGTTGTCGATTTTGAAATATTTTTCAGCCTTTGTGATGCCCTCTTCGGTGAGTTGCACCGTTTTCGTTTTTAAGTCGACCGTATAATCCTCGCCTTCTTTCAGCAAGCGGACGAATTGGTTGGCTTGCGTGTAGAGGGCGGTCGATTTCTCCGCATTGCCTGAGATGATGAGCGGGGTGCGGGCTTCATCGATGAGAATTGAGTCGACTTCGTCGATGATCGCGAAATTGAGCGGGCGCTGCACCATTTCCTCTTTATACAGCACCATGTTGTCCCGCAAATAGTCGAAGCCGAATTCGTTGTTCGTCCCGTACGTGATGTCCGCTTGGTAAGCGGCCTTCTTCTCCTCATGGGAAAGATTGGAAACGTTCAACCCCACGCTCATGCCGAGGAAGTTGAAAAGCTTGCCCATTTGCTCGGCATCGCGTTGCGCGAGATATTCATTCACGGTGACGAGATGCACGCCTTCCCCGGTGAGCGCGTTCAAGTAAAGCGGCATTGTGGCGACCAAGGTTTTCCCTTCACCGGTTTTCATCTCCGCGATATTGCCTTGATGCAGCACGATCGCGCCGAGCAATTGGACATAAAACGGCGTCATGCCGAGAACGCGCGTCGACGCTTCACGGACGACTGCATAGGCTTCGGGGAGGAGGTCATCCAATGATTCGCCATCGGCGTAACGCTTTTTAAATTCCTCCGTTTTCATGCGCAGTTCGGCGTCCGAAAGCTTCTTCATGTCGTCGGCCATGGCGTCGATTTCATCGGCGATCCGCTTGATTTTCGCGAGCTGGCGTTGGCTCGGATCAAGCAGTTTTTTTAATAAACCCATTATTATACACCTCGTTTATCGTAAAAAGGCAGACTTCCTTGCTTTGAGAGAAAGAACGGTTTGAAACCCGCTTGAACGGATCGAAAGCCGTTTTCGGGATCACATATTTATTCGAACCGCTTTGGGGAGCGACCGACCGTATCGTACAAATCACTCTACCATTTTAACAATTTTAAGAAACAGCCGCAATCAATGGAAGGCAACGGATGGCGGGCGGGTTCGCGAAAGATGGGGAGGTTCGTCGGAAAACCGCGGCGAGGAAGGCTGAGCATTTGCGCGAAAAAGACGGCCGCGGCGTTGCCCGGTGAAGGATATCCCGTTCGCCGCACGGCGGCGCCATCGGTACGTTTTTTATCGATTTTAATCCTTGCGGCGCGGCGCGTCCACAGACATGCTTCACCCGCCGAGGCAACGGACCGAGCGCTTTTCGGCGCGCAGCGATCAAATTTTGCTGGAAAAATCCGACCGCAGGCGGAGAAAAAAACGAACCGGAGGGCCATCACTTTCGGAGACCGGAACCCTTAATATAAAATCACTAATTCCGCAAGCAAGGGGCGCCTAAATAGCAGAACACGCGGAAGCGCCTTCACATGACCGCATCCGCATGAAGAACGATTCACCAATCATTGCAAGGAGGGAACGACGTGCCGATCCTCTATGAAGTCTCCCATGTCGAAAAAACGTACAAAAAAGGTAAAGTGCGCGCCAATCGCGACATTTCGTTTACCGTGCAACAGGGCGAAATCCTCGGGGTTTTCGGGCCGAACGGGGCGGGAAAATCGACGCTGATCAAGCAGCTCGTCGGCCATATCAAACCGACATCGGGGGAAATCCGCTTCGAAGGCAAGGACATTTTTAAACAAACCAACCGCCTCGCCCGGCTCGTCTCCTACTACGCGCAAGAACCGCACGCACTGACGAGCTTAAAAGTGCGCGAAGTGATCACGTTTACCGGCCGGTTGCGCGGCATGCCAAAGCGCGCGGCGGAACGGGAAGCCGATATCTTGTTAGAGCAGCTCCATCTGACCGACGTCCAACACAAGCTGCTCAAGCGCATCTCCGGCGGGCAAAAGCGGCTCGTCGGCATCGCGGCCGCCTTGATCGGCGACATGAAGGCGCTCATCCTTGACGAGCCGACGAATGAGCTCGATCCGGAGAACCGCCGCCTCGTCTGGAATTTGATCTTGGAATACAACCGAACGCGCGGCGTCACCGTCTTGCTCGTCACCCACAACGTTCTGGAAGCCGAACAGGTCGTCGATCGCGTCATGGTCATCGACCGCGGCCAACTGCTGGCCATCGACACCGTCGGCAGACTAAAACAGCTCGTCGATCAACGCCTGCGCATCGAAGTCACCTCCCGTTTCGGCGAACGGGAAAAAACCGAAAACGCGCTCAAAAAATGGGGCGAAGTCATCGTCTTGAGCGAAAACCGCCTGCGCCTGATGGTCGATAAACATCGGGCGAGCGCGATCGTGAGCGAAATCATCGAACAGAGCGACGCCATCGCCTGCGAGGAATACAAGCTGATCCCGCCGAGCCTCGAAGACGTCTATTTCCATCTCGGCGGAAAGGAGGCGCTCACCCATGGAAACTGAACGCCCGCTCGTCCAAGAGGCCGTTCAGCCGCACGGGGAACGGGCCGCCGAAGCTCATCACATCCGGCAAAAACTGAACGAAATATGGATTTTGTTCCGCATTCAGTTTGCGGAAATCCGCGAATCGTGGATTTGGATTTTCTTCATGGCCTCGATGTTTCCTTTTTCAACGTTGCTGTTTTTAAAATTTTATACGGTAAATCCGACGCCGGAAGCGATGATCCGCATCATCGTCGGCAACATGGTCTTTGCGGTCATCGTCATGGGCATCAACGCGCTGGCGCAAGAAATCTCTTGGCAAAAGCATCAAGGGCATTTCGTCTATTACGCCTCGCTGCCGATTTCGAAGCTCAATTTCGTTCTCGCCGTTTTTCTGCGCGGTTTTCTGACGTCATTTCCATCGGTCGTCATCATCGCCGCGATCGGCCAGCTCATCTACGGCATCCATTTTCACTACAGCTTCGGCCTGATTCCCGTTTTCCTGCTGTCGATGCTCGCCTGTGTCGGCATCGGAACGATGATCGGGTTCGTTTCGCCGAACCACCAATTCACCAATTTGCTCGCGCAAACGCTGCTCATGGTCATCAGCTTCCTGTCGCCGGTCATGGTGACGATGGAGATGCTGCCGAAAATGCTGCAATGGCTCAGTTATCTCTTCCCGACGACGTACGTGGCGAACGCCTTTCGCGATTTGTTCATCCACGGCTGGACGCACGCGGTGACCGTGAACACCGCGGTGTTGAGCGGCTACGTGATCTTGTCGTTCCTCGTGATTTACCGATTCGTCGAATGGCGCGTGGAACGCTGACCAAACCGAACCCGGGGTTAGTCCCCAAAAACAAAAGGCAAGCCCGCAAGACGAAAGCTCATATGGGCTTGCCTTCTATGTTTTTATGCGCGTTCAAGCCGGCCGCCGCCCCTGTACATCGAAGAGAAACCTTGCGCCTGCCTTCCGGATCGGACCGGTCCTCTTATTGCACTTCGTCTTCGTCTTCTTCACCCGGCTTTTTCGCCAACGCTTCCAACTTCGGCGCCAATACATCAATCAGATCGAAAATAACCGAGTAAACCCAGGCCATGACCAATCTTCCCAAAACGGAGAGCGAAACATCCTCCATAAGCAAGTCGATCAAGGAGATATAACCCGCCAGCAAGAGATAACCCGCGATCGCTTCAACGAGCCCTCTCGCCTTCTTCAACCGGGACAAGAAGAGATCAAGCAAAACGGCGACCGGGTAGGCGACAATGACCGAAAACGACATGGCGACCGAAAACACGATCAACGCGCCCTGCGTCGGAATCGAAATTCCCAAAAACGGAAAGCGCGACAATCCAAAAAGAAGCGCGTAATTGATTAACATCGGAATCATCAATGCCCATGCAACAATCAAAAGAACGATGAAGAATGGCAAAATCGTTTTCTTCAAAAAGCATGACCCGCTTTCTATCTATGACCGGGATGTTTTCCTTTCCCGTCACGACTGGACATTCAAGATGGCGAAGCTTTTATCGGCATTTTGTGCACCGTCCGATCCGGCCGCGCCATCGCCCGCCGCGATAGAGACTTCCATCATTGATCATTATACCAAAAGTTTTAATCGGAACCCCCAAGCTATAAGAGGAAATGCCGGCCGAACATCGACATCGGTTGATTATGAGACCAGGTTTGTTTAGGCCGCAAAACCGTCTGCTCCGAAGACCGCGCGCCTTTCCCGTTGCCATGCTTTTTTTCCGTCCATGACCAATGCGCAGCTCTGTGCCCCCCGCTGTTTTTATCTCCGTTCATAATAAAGGCGAAGAAAAGACTCTTTTGTAACGGGCCGTTCGGTGAACCCGCACCGAATCGCCAACTGCATGACCGGCGGCGGTTCGACGCCTGCTTTTTTGAGCGCCTCTTCATTTGCGAAAACGGCTTCAGGCGGACCGTCCAAGAGGATTTCGCCGTGCGCCATGACGACGATGCGTTCAAAACATTCGGCGGCAAACGCCATGTCGTGCAAAACGGCGAGAACAAGCTTGCCTTGGCCCTTCAAATCCTCAAGGATCGCCTTTAACGTTCGGATGCCTTTTTCGTCTTGCCCCATCGTCGGTTCATCAAAAATGACGATGTCCGTATCCATCGCAAGCACCGAAGCCGCCGCGACGAGTTTCCGCTCCGACAGGCTCAAATCGTACGGGTTTACATCTTTCTTATGAAACAAGCCAACCGTCCGCAGCGCCGCCGCCGTGCGGGCTTCCGCCTCGCGCGCAGCCATGATGCGCCGCGGACCGAAAGCGACTTCATCAAAAACCTTATGCTTGAAAATTTGCTCGTTGGGGTTTTGAAAGATCAAGCCGATTTCGCCGGCGAGTTTGGCGGCGCTCGTATCCTTCGTATTCTTGCCGTTGATCAAAATGTCGCCCCGCTCAGGAACCAATAAGCCCTTCAACAGTTTCATGAGCGTCGACTTGCCGGCGCCGTTCTGTCCGATAAACGCCGTCGATTCGCCGCCTAGATCGAGAGAGACGTCGTTCAACGCCCAACCCGTCCGTTTGTCGTAAGAAAAAAAGACATGATCGACTCTAATTTCAGCCACGATGTTTCACCAACCATTCGGCGGCGCCTTCCAGCGTAACAGGCACCGTTTCGGCGGATATTCCGCCCGCCTTCTGAACGGTTCGAACGATCTCCGTGTATACGGGCCGGCGGACGGAGATTCCGGAAAAATCCATGGCAAAAAGGCGCTCCGGCGTGTCGAAGGCGACGAGCCGGCCGCCGTGCATGAGCATGATCCGGTCGGCATGCCGCGCCAAGCGTTCCATTTGATGCGAGACGACGAGAACGGTCACGCCGTTTCGGCTCAACGTTTCGATCGCTTCAAACACCTCGGTCGCCCCTTGGGGATCCAATTGCGACGTCGGCTCATCAAAAATCATGATCTCCGGACGCATGGCGATCATGCCAGCGATCGCCACGCGCTGCATTTGTCCACCGGATAGGGCGAACGGCGATTTATCGCGAACCTCGGCGAGATTCAGCAGCTCGATCGCCTCGTCGACCCGCTCGATAATGGTTGACCGCGGCAAGCCGAGATTTTCCAAGCCAAAGGCAATTTCTTCGTACACTGTCAGCTTCGCCCCGGTGATCTGCACCACGGGATTTTCAAAAACCATGCCGACGATCGTTGAAAGTTCGCCGACGCTCGTCTCATGGACGGTTTTCCCCGCAACGGTCACCGTCCCGCCGTAGGCGCCCTTGTGAAAATGCGGAACCAATCCGTTGAGCGCCTGGCAGAGCGTCGATTTGCCCGCCCCGTTTTCGCCAATGATGCCGATGAACTCGCCCTTGTCGATGGAAAACGAAAGATGATCCAAAGCGAGTTCATCCTGCATCGGATATTTGTATCGCAAGGCTTCCGCTTTAATGATGCTCATCCCACCAGCCTCCAAACAACCGCCAAAATAATGGCAGCAAGACACATGATGCGCAACGCGACGTCCGCCGGATGCTTTTTTCTCACATGCAAAAAGGTGCGTTTGGTTTTGCTGTTAAAAGCGCGGACTTCCAGGGCCATGGCGCGGTCTTTCGTTTCGACAAAAGCGTTCATGACCACGGGGCCGATCAGCGGGAAAAAGGCTTTGATCCGGTCGAGTAAACGGCCGTCCGTCTCGAGCCCGCGAGCGCGCTGGGCATCGGTGATCCGTTGCAAGGCGTTCGCCATTTGCGGAATGATTTGCAACACCGCGTTCAATACATAACCGATTCCGGGCGGCAAGCCTTTTTCCATCAGCGCTTGAATGAGGTCCGAAGGCTTGGTCGTCAGGACGAGAAGAGAAAATGCCCCAAGGATGCCGATGACGCGCAAGCTCAACAAGGCGGCGTAACTTAAGCCTTCCTTATAAAAATGAAGGGGCCCGATGCGGTAGACGAGCGCATGATTGTCCGGCATGAACATCCCTTGAATGATGAATATCGATAAAAGAACGGGCGTAACGAGCCCGAGCAGCGGCAACACTTTCGTTACCACCCGGCCCGCTGTCAGCAAAATGTATGTGACGGCCGCGACGAGGAGCGCCACGCTCTTTACCGGACAGATAAACGGGACCGCCACGGCGGCCGCGATATAACAAAGCTTGGTCAGCGGATCCAAGCGGTGGATGACGGAAGGGCGGTCAACGTATAAACTCAAAGCTTTCAAAAAGGCTCACCGTCCAGCGTTAAAGGACATCGGTTTGGTTTTGTCGATCGAATTGTTGCAGGAAAGTCTTCGGCAGGCCGCGGAAGATCAAATAACCGATGAAAACGGTGATGATTTTGTCGGGCACATCGACGACCCATTCGTCAAGGAACGAGGATAGCCAAACCGGAAAGTGATGGGCGATGAGCGCGGCGTACAAGGCATCGCCCCAGACGTTCCCCGTCTGACCGCCCCAAAAAATGATATTAATGGGCGTCGACACGACGCTCGCCACCAAGACGGCAACCAGCCCGACGATTAAGGCTTTGCCGGCATTTTCAATCCAGCCTTTATAGGCCATGGCGCCTACCGCCAATCCGAGGAACAAGCTCGTGAACGCGTAAGCAAAAGAAATGGGATCGAGCGTCAAACCGTAAATGATGTTGTTGATCGCACCGCTGAGCGCGCCGACAACGGGGCCGCCGATCATGGCGGCGAGCACCGTACCGATGGCATCGAGCCAAAGCGGCAGCTTCAGGAATCCGGCAATCATCTTGCCGATATAATTGATCCCAACGGCCGCCGGGATGAGGACGAGAGAAGCGGTGGACAGTTTGAAGCTCCATATGCTGGTTTTCATCGTTTCCAACCCCTTTTCTTTATGACTGTCCTTCTTGTTGTCAAATGTGGAATGGCTTTTTGTTTCCACGATCAAACCCGGCCGCCCACGGAAGGGCGAACGACGTGATATTTGTCGGTTCATAGACGGTTTCAAACGCCGCCTCCGGATCCCTGACACTCCGAGACATCGGACGATTGCGCTTCCCCAGTCCCGCCCGTATGGCGACAACAAGCAACGGACGGCGGAAATAAAGTCAATTTGGATCGACAGGCGTCATGACATATATATTGTCTTGTCACTTATATTGACATAAAAACGCACCTTTGACAATCTTTTTTTATCGTGCAAAGGATGATGGGAAGCCGTGCGGCGATCAGGACGATCGCATGCAATGTCGCGCGGTTTTCGGTATAATTTTTGAAAGATCGGCATTGCCGATTTGCATAACCGGCCGACGGCAGACTTTCGCAATCCGTATGCATGCGATGACCGCGTGCCGATTGGTTCACTTGTGCATCTCTGCTATCCCTTTAGGAAGAATTGCGGCAGGCGTTTGGATATCAGGAGGGGAAATCATGCGGGCTAAAAGCGATAAAGTGCTTGGAAAAGAACGGCGCGATTACATCTTGTCGCGGCTGAAAACGAGCGATCAACCGCTCACGGGACGGGCGCTCGCCGACGAAACGAACGTGAGCCGCCAAGTCATCGTGCAGGACATCTCGCTTCTCAAGGCGAGCGGCGAACCGATCATCGCGACGTCCCGCGGTTATGTCTATTTGAAAAAGAACGGAACCAACGAACGAATGACCAAAGTCGTCGCCGTCCGCCACCGTCCCGAGGACACGAAAAAAGAACTGTACACATTGGTCGACCACGGCGTGACCGTCAAAAACGTCATCGTCGAACATCCGCTTTACGGCGATTTGACGGGTTCGTTGATGCTGCAAAACCGGCGCGACGTCGACGATTTTTTGGCGGAACTCGCGGCAAAAAACGCGGCGCTGCTGTCCGATCTGACCGGCGGCATCCACCTGCACACCCTCGAAGCCGATTCCGCGGAACGGATGGATCAGGCCGTCGCCGCGCTGAAAAAACTCGGCTTTTTATTGGAATAAAGACCGTTGCGATCTGCGCCGGCAGCCCGTTGTTCATGAAAAGAACACTTGGTTTATATTTATGTCAAACGCTTGATGAATATTTTATGATGGATCCAACCCGAAAAAAGCCGTTAAACGAATCCATCGAGCGTGAGGTGGCAGGGACGCCGGCTCTCCCCCGAATCCCCAATCAATATGAAAAAGCCGAGGCGGGCAAACCCCGTCCGTCGGCTTTCAGCTCGTTCATCGGTCCTTTCAATTCATCCGTTATTTTCATTTATAGTATTTAAGATTCTTGTTCAATCAACCCGTATTTCCCGTCTTTTCGACGATAGACGACATTCGTCTCGCCGGTTTCGGCATTGGAGAAAACGAAGAAGTCGTGACCAAGCATGTCCATTTGCAAAATGGCTTCTTCCACGGTCATCGGCTTCAGATTGAAACGTTTTTTGCGAACGACTTCGAATTGGGGCTCATCTTCCACTTCCGGTTGGATGGCGTTGGCCCCTTCGATGCCGTATGATCCTGCTTTCAGGTCCCCGTTAAACTGCCGGCTCTTGCGATTGATCTTCGTCTTATACTTGCGGATTTGCCGCTCCAGCTTCTCGATGACGAGATCAATCGCCGCGTACATATCTTCATGTCCTTCTTCTGCCCTTAAAAGAAGGCCTTGCATTGGGATCGTGACCTCGACCACTTGCTCGTTGTTGTGCACGTGCATGTTTACGCGCACATCATCGAGCGGAGCATCGAAATATTTTTCGAGCTTTGAAAGCTTTTTCTCTGCATAATTACGGAGCGAGGTCGTCACCTCAAGATTTTCGCCGCGGATGTTGACCACCATCGGGGAACTCCTCCTTTGCAGTTTATATTCATACTATTCGACACGGTTGTTCATTATCCCTCTATCGTTTGCGAAAATTATAATCGATTTCAACTTTCAAGGAAGTGACGTCCGTCACACGCGCTGGAAGCGGTGCCGCGCGTTTTTTCGTTCCCTGCAAGAAACGGCTATTTGCATTATTGAAACGCGTTCCTGATTTCATACGCGGCCGTGCACATCGCGATCAAACTTTTTTACGGACACGCCCATGCGCCTGCAAGCACAAAAAAAGCGGCCGCCCTCCACTATGGAAGGCGGCGCAAAAGAGCAAGCCGGCTTTCCAGGGGGCGGCCGCAACCCGCCCCGCCGTTTAAAACCGATTCACGGGCGGGGCGGTCCTATTTTCTTTGATTCATTTAGTCCTGCAATGCCGGGCGCAACCGCTCGGGTTGCCCGCTTGGCGGCTTTTCCTCGGCAAGGGCGCCGTCTTCCTCGGGAGGACGGGTCTTTTTCAAAAAGACCGAAAAGACGAGGGCGATGATTGACAAAACCGTGGCGAACAAAAAGGCGTCGTTAATCCCCTGAATCGTCGCGTGTTTCATCACCAGGCCGTACAAAATTTGGGTCGCCCCGTTTTGTCCGCCGGGCGCCAGCGCGCTGAGCGTTTGCCATTTTTCCAAAAATCCAGGATTGTTCGATGTCATCACGTCGGCATAAGCGGCCGCGTGGAAATCCGTCCGGTTCGACATCACGGTGACGAGAAAAGCGGTGCCGAGCGACCCGGCCACTTGCCGCAAGGTGTTCACCATCGCTGTCCCATGCGCGTTTAACCGCTGCGGCAACGCGTTCAATCCGGTCGTCATGATCGGCATCATCAGCATGGACATGCCGAACATTCGCAGTGAATAAAGGACAAGCAACCAGCGGTACGGCGTTTCATCCGTCAATCGGGTAAATTCGTACGTCGTCACCGTCGTGATGAGCAGGCCGACAACGGCGAGGGCCCGCGGCCCGATTTTGTCAAAAATAATGCCGGTGACCGGGCTCATGAGACCCATAAGCAGCGCGCCGGGGAGAAGCAATAACCCCGACTCAAGCGGCGTGAACCCGCGAATGTTTTGCAAATAAATCGGCAGGAGGATCATCGCGGCAAACATCGCCATCGTAATGACGGCATTGACGAAAGCCGCCAAGGAAAACATCCCGTATTTGAACACGCGGAATTCCAGCATCGGCCTGTCGACCGCAAATTCCCGCCAGATAAACAAGACGAGGGCGAGCAAACCGACGATCAAAGGAAGGATGACGGTAGTGCTGTTCCAGCTGTGATTGCCCGCTTCACTAAAGCCATAAAGAATGCCGCCAAACCCGATCGTCGATAAAACGATGCCGAGGTAATCCAACTTCGGAAACGTGCGTCTCGTCACGTTTTTCAACAAAGCCAAAGCGAGAAATACGTCCAACAGCGCAAACGGGAACACGATATAAAAGAGGACCCGCCAGGTATAATGCTCGACGATGTAACCGGACAAGGTCGGGCCGACCGCCGGGGCAAAAATCATCGCCAAGCCGATGAGCCCCATGGCCGCGCCTCGTTTTTCGACCGGAAAAATCGTCAAAAAGACGTTGGTCATCAAGGGCATGATGATGCCGGCGCCGCAGGCTTGGATCNCCCGCCCCGACATGAGCAGGGCGAAATTGGGCGAGACGGCGCAAAGCAAAGTGCCCGCCGCAAATAGTGCCATGGCCGTGATAAACAGCTGCCGCGTCGTAAATTTTTCCATCAAAAAGGCGGACACCGGAATGAGCACGCCGTTCACCAGCATGAATCCGGTCGTCAACCATTGGGCCGTGTTCGCCGAAATGTTTAAATCGGTCATCATCACCGGCAAGGCGACGTTCATCAATGTTTGATTGAGAATCGAGACAAAAGCGCCCAAAATGAGGACGGTGATGATCGGCCCCTTTTTGATGGAAGCAGGGTTTTCTTCATTGGCCGTCTCCGCTTGTATACGCGTGTCACGGCCGTTTCCCCCGGTATCCCGGCGCCTCTTCACCCGCCGATAGATCAGGTTGCATCCGATCAATACAAGCAGGGAAAAAATGGTGTATCCCGTCCAAAACGCGGACATCCCCATCACCTCCTACTTGTGGATCCGCACCGAAACGTTCATACCGGGTTTCAAGGCCATGCCTTTGTAGCCATTGATCGCAATTTTGACAGGAATGACTTGGGTGACTTTCGTGTAATTGCCGTTCGCATTGTTATTCGGCAAAAGCGAGAACGTGCCGGCCGTCGTCAAGCCGATTTGTTCCACTTTCCCTTTCAGCACTTCATTGGGATAGGCGTCCACATAGATATCGACGTCTTGGCCGACTTGGACATCATCGATATCCGTTTCGTCCACGTTGGCCGTGACCCAAAGTTTATCCATGTTATAGGCTTGGGCAAGCGGAGTGCCCGCCGCAACGAACGTATCCTTCACCGCGTTTTCTTTGACGATCGTCGCTTTTTGCGGGAAAGTCACGGCAACCTTGGTCGGAGCCGACGAGCCGGATGCCGGGGCGGCCAAGATCGTGCCGACCTTTTCGCCGCTATCCAACGTTTTTCCGACGCTGCCTTTCCATTCCGTCAATTTTCCTGAAGCCGGCGCCGCGATCGTAATCATTTGTCCGTCGATCATCGCGTTGTCGGTTTTAATGTAATTGACCGACTGATCGTAATAGTAGTAACCGAGAAAACCCCCGGCAACGAGAACCAAAAGAACGATAATGTTCAAGACAAGCATTTTTTGGAAACCTTTCATCGGTGTTCTCTCCCTTCATCCACGAATTTGGTTTAAGATCGCATCATGAATCCGCAACAAATGGCGAAGCTCCTCTTCCGGAATGTCGAGAATTCGGTGCAATTTCCGCATGAGCGACGAAGACGGCGAAAACGCCTGTTTTTGAATGCGCGCGCCCTCTTCGGTCAAAGACACGGCCAATTGCCTCCGGTCCCCCTCCGCCCGGCTCCTTTGGACCAAACCGGCGTCGACGAGCCGGTCGATCACTCCGCTCACCGTGCTGTTGCTTAACAACAGTTCTTGCGCCAAACAGCCGAGCGTGGCGTCGGGGTGTTTATGCAAGGAACGGAGGACGAGCAGCTGGACGGCCGTCACCCCTTCCTTTTGCGCTTCCTCGCGCAAGAGATCGAACAAAGCGCCTGTGACACGACGGAACGAATGCATCGTTTCATGCAGCAGCTCGTCACTGGCCATCGCGGGCTTTCCCTCCATAAATAAATCGAGGCTGATATTTCGCATAGGAATATTTTCTATGCGAAATAAAGCAACTTCTATTTTACCGTTCTCAGATTTCTTGTCAACAAATTTGTATGACCGGTTTTCGCTAAATTGAACGGCTTTCGTCATTCCGAATCTGGCTTGTGCCCGGCCGCTCATAATTGAGAATGACGAAACCGAGAGCATGCGACACCGGGAACCCATTTCGGCATGCTGCGCGACCGGTGCCGCCCGGATACTTACTAAACAGTATGCTTCAGCCTACGCCGGGTCATGCCGATCGCCAAGCCCCTCTTAAGGGTTACAATAAGGTCGGACGATCCTTTTTGGAAAGGCTTATCTCCAAGAATGGCCCGCCTGATTTTGGCCAACGACCGACATCGCCCGAGCGCGGCCGAAACGCCGGATGAATCGTCCGGTGAGAAAAAGCGGCCGAATGAGCGATGCACAGGCGGCAAACGTCCCCGCCGCAAAGTACGGTATGGTAAAGGTCGTCTTTTTATCATGCTTTTTTATAGCTTTCAAAACGCTACCCGGTGAAACAGAAAGCCGGCACCGAGCGCCGTCAGCTCAATGCCGGACGAAAGGGGACAAGATCAATTCGGTTTTTGTTTTCCATTCCCGGTAAAAAGGGGACAAACGATTCAGAACGTATTGGATCATTTTTTCTTGGCTAAAGCTCCAGACGTTGATCGTTTCGCTGAAATCGGCGACCATGTCGCGGAACTGTTCAACGAGCGCCTGAATTTCAGGCGAATCGCCGAGCATATCCAACAGCGCGTCGTGGGAGACGGCCAGTTGGATCCAGCTCGACCACAAATCAGGAATGATGAGGTGGAGCGCATCCGCCTGCTCAAACAAGGGTTTGTTTTCAACATAATTAAAAGCTTGTTCTACTGTATTGAGGAGTTCCAAATATTGTCTAACAAAAGTGAGTTGGGATTCCTTGTGTAACATGATGTGCCCTACTTCCTTTTGTCCAGAAACATCCCTTCTCGCGCCGCATTTTGAAAGGGCCGGCGATAATGTTGACTCAATCTGCGCTGCGCGTGAAAACGCTGGCGATCGCTTTGAATGTCGTCCATCACGGACTTTAAAAGGTTCGGGATGCCCCGCTCCATCGCGACGATTTTTTCGGCGGCCGCGGGATCCGCGTTTTTCATCCGTTCCGCAAAAGCCGCTCCGGCTCTATCCGCCGCCTGTTTCACCCGGTCGATCACCGTTTGCCGTTCGCGGATCAACTGTTGCACGTCGCGGATAAACGCGTCCCGGTCCGCTTTTCGCGTTTCATAAGATTGGAGCAACTTGTAAAGCGCCTCCGATCGCTCTAAAAGTTCAGCGATCAAATTTCGAGCGGCGTCATCATACCGGCTGTCGTCGCCCGCCTTCCGCAGGCGTTCATCCGCCGCCATCACGCTTGCCCCGCTTGGCGGCGGGATTGTTGTTTCGTGATCTGCAGGACTTGTTTCCATGTATCGCGGAACCCTGTCACCAATTCCTCGACTTCGTTCAAAATTTCAAGATCGGATTTCACGTTCGCCTCGATCAAGCGGCGATGAATGTAATCGTACATTCTGAGCATGTCCTTTGCGATCGGCACATCCATGTTCAACGTGACCATCAGCTCGTGGATGATCCGCTGCGCTTTTTGCAGATTGGTGTTTTTCGCTTCCATATCGTTTTCGCTGATCGCGGCTTTGCCGAATCGAATGAACTTCAGACATCCGTTGTATAACATCAAAGTCAGCTCGCCCGGCGTCGCGGTCGTCACCGACGTCTGCTCATAAGCTTTATACGGGTTCGCTTTCACGCCGACAACCTCCATTCCAGCGTTATGTCCTGCGCTGCCAAGCTGCGAAAAAAACGGGCGGAGGATCGGTCTCCGCATATCCATCCATACGTACAGACCGCTTTCCCATTCCGCTTGTAGAAAAGCGAATGGCCTCCACCCCATATTTTAATAGGCTCCAGGCCCTTTTCAACTGAAATACGGCTGATCTTGGACCCGTCCGAGTCGGCGATGTCCGTCAGCAAATTCTCCTTTACCGTCTTCTTCTTTTTTCCGTCCGTAAATCCAACGCCGACGATTCCATCCATGGAGCAATGGGTCTACCCATATAGCCTACGGACGCCTTCCAGCATCACTCTAGCTTTTAATAGTTACAGAGCCCGCTTGTTCTTAACCTTAATCAGTCCAGATGACCTTATTGTCCGGAATTAAAGAATGACATGATATAGGAAGCTTGTTGGTTCGCCATTTGGATCGCTTCTTCCATCGCCGTAAATTGGGCATAGTAGCGGTTTTGCACATCATTTAAGTGATCTTCAAAAGCGCTGATGCGCTCGTCGAGATCGTGAATATCCTTGCCGAGGAAATATTGGTCATAGGTGCTTGAATCGTTGCCCGCCTTTTGTTTGACCTTGTTCATCGTATCTTGGATGACACCTTGCAGCCGCTTCATGAGACCGGTGTCATCATCGGTGCTGCCCGATTTGGTAAAAAGATCGATGACGGCCTGCGGATCATCCGCGATTGCCTGTTTCAGCGTCGCTTCATCGATTTCCAATTTCCCGTTTTGCGTGTAATCGCTCGACGTTTTGATGCCGATTTCGGCTAACTGATCGTACTTTGTGTTGCTGAGGCCGCTGACCTGCTTGTACAATTCCAGGCGCATTTGCGAGAGCCCGTCGCGGAGAATCGTGTCGTCCGCGAGCATGCCGCTCATCGCTTTTTGGTTCCAAAGATTGATCTCGTCTTCCGACATGTCTTTTTTCTGATCGTCGGTGAGCGGCGGATAATCGCGATAGCGCTTCTCGGACAACTTTGCGTTGATCTTGTCGATCGTGTCGTTATATTTGTCGACCCACGCTTTGATTTTGTCATAGATACCGTCCGTATCGTTGGTTACACTGACCGTCACCGGTGAAGTGATGTTTTGTTTAAGCGTAAACGTGACGCCATTGACGGTAAACGTGTTGTCGTGGCGGGNCGTCGTAAGCCCGTTGATCGTAATCGTAGCATCCGTACCGCCTTGTTCATTGTTCGAATCCAGCTTGAGCGTGTCGGTGAAAAACGCGCTGGTGAATATCATTTCCGCCCCACTTTTGTTGTAATCGCCCGTTTTGCTGCGGGTGATGGAGACCTGACCGGTGGCGGAATCAAAAAACATGGAAACNCCCGCGGCCGAGCCGTTGATCGCGCTGATTACGGTGTTCAAACTTTTGGTGCCATCGAACGCCCACGAGTACGTTTGCAGGTTGCCATTATCGTCGGGCGTTTGCAAGCTGACCGTAAACGACGTGTTCGTGTTCGTCGCGTACGTGTAATCCGCGGTGATCGATCCCGGGTCATAATTAAAGGTCAAATCGCCCGTGACCGCGTTCACGTACACTTTTTTCGCGCTTGTCGTATCCGCGTCGTAGTCCGCCTTGGAATAATAAACTTTCGCCCCGTCACTGAAAGTGAGCGACTGAGTCGTATCGATGTAGCCGTGAGCCAATTTGTACGATCCGTCGGGATTTTGGACAACCGCCTCGCCGACCGCCTGCTGTTCTTGCAGATCCAATCCGGCAAAGGGGTCGTTGGCAAAAGCCCCTCTCATATTCCAAAGGCTTTCGTTTTCGTCCAGTCTGTATTTGCCGCTTGTAATGGAACCGTTGCTGTAATTGTAAGCCGCCGTCGCAATCGATCCGTTTTGGAGAAGATACGTCGCATTGGGAGCGCTTGATTTCGCCGTCGCCGAAACCACGCTGTCGTTCGACGAAACCGCTTGTTTGACGAGATAGTTCGACTGCAGCGTCATATCAAAGGTCATATTGTACAAATCGAGGAGCAGGCTGTTCATCGAACGATAATCGTCTTGTTGCCATTGCAGCAGTTGTCTTTGCTGCTGCATCTGCGTAAGCGGGATGCGCTCGGCCGCCATCAATTTTTCCACGATGCTGTCGACGTCGATACCGCTCGCCAAGCCGAACGTGCGCAACGGATTGGATGAAGTGATGCCGGTGAGCGAGGAACTGATTCCAGAAACCGAATCGGCCATACCGAATCGCCTCCTTTATTTTGAGAGCTGTCGATTTTATCTCGAAAGATAAGACTCTCCTCCGTTTGGAGGATCGGATCGGGTTTAGACCTTTTTGTCCACAAGAAAACCGATGGACTCCAAAGTCGCCGCATACATGTCCAGAAACTTTTTCGGCGGAATCTCGCGGATCACGTCTCCGGTGTCCGTATCGACGACTTGGACATAGTATTCGTTCAGTTTCTCGTGCAGAACAAAATGAAGATCAATATGGTGCGGGATCATCACTTGGTTCAGCGCGTTGACCGCCTTCCGCAATTCGTCCTTGGTTGCCGTTGGTTGCTCTTGTTGTTCATCCTTGCGGAAGTTTGGACCGACAACATGATCCGCAATCTTCAGTTGAGCCACATGCGGCAGCGTTTGAACATCCACTCCGGAAGCTCGTTCAACTGCAAACCCCACGATTTTCCCTCCAGTGAAGTCATTCTACTGATTATATCGGCCTGAAGGAACGTTTTGTTTAGCTTTTCAGGACTGATCTGACATTTGAATTATTAAGCTATCAAACGTGATTAAGTGCCATGGTTCGAGAATCTTAACCCTATTCATTCCTTCTCTTGCCTCGCGTACAAAAATAGCAATCTCCCAACAAAATAAGGGAGAATGCCTTCATTTCAATGCGAACTGATTAGGAAAACTTTTAGTGTAAGTTGATGATTTAGTGAACAATAAGAATTAAAGTATTGACGTTCGTTAAATTTCATCACTTTTCATCAGGCATTCACATATTTTAAAATCCAGTTCCGTATCAATATCAAAAGAATGTTCTTTATCCATGACAAAACCAATGGTTTGCTCTGTGACAAATGTCTCGTGCTTTAATAAAAAATTTCGTTTCGCAATATAAATCGCCCCATTAAGGGCATAAATTTTATTTGCATCTTGCCTACGGGCGACTGTCATCCCTTCGACAAACGGATGTAAAAGTGATTGTTCATCCAATGTGTACATCCAATAAGGGGGTTTATCAACCTCAACGACGGAAACACAGGATTCCGAATGATTTTCCATTAAATATTCAATACAGCGATCGATATCCTCATGTGTTCTTAAAGGCGATGTCGGCTGCAATAGCAGGATATACTCATAATCCGGAAAAAACTGCATGGCATGCAGGACAGGTTGAATTCCAGGCGTTGTATCCTCTGCAAGTTCTCTAGGACGAACAAAAGGAACTTCACATCCCCATTGTTTCGCCATCGCGATGATCTCTTGGTCATCTGAAGAAAGAATGAAACGATCGATGTATTTCGATTTTTTCGCTTCCTCAATGGTCCAAGCGATTAACGGTTTCCCGGCCAATGGTTTTATATTTTTCTTTAATACTCCTTTGGAGCCGCCTCGCGCCGGAATGATCGCTAGAATGGAATGGCCATTAATCATTTAAATACCTCCGAAAATTCAACCTTTGCCCTTTCATAATCCCCCAATTGGCCAATATCGATCCAATATTCTTTTATTGGATAAACGTTCGTCGTTTGCTGATGGCTGATTAAGGAAGTGAACAATGCGGGCATGTCGTAATATGTATTTTTGGGTACATATTGAATAACGCCGGGATCTAAAACATAGATACCCGCATTGACAAAAAAACGCTGCTTCGGCTTTTCTATGATGTTTGTAAGTTTATATCCTTCGGTCTCTATGACACCGTATGGGATTTGTACCTCGTATTCTCGAACGCTTAAGGTCGCGATCCCTTTAGAGTCCTCGTGGAATTCTAATAATTTTCTAAAATTAATTTTAGTTAATATATCCCCGTTCATGACAATGAAAGGCATTTCTGGCGGTTCCGGAAGAAGCGATAAAGCCCCCGCAGTCCCCAGTCTTTTTTCTTCAATGATATAATCGATTGAAATTCCCCATTTCGCACCATCACCAAAGTAATCCATAATCATATCTTTTTTATAATTAACAGATAAGAGAAAACGATAAAATCCTTGTTCGATAAAATTTTCAATAATCGTCTCTAATATGGGTTTTGAACCGACTTTCAACATGGGCTTTGGGACATCATTGGTCAATGGTTGGAGCCTTGTCCCTAATCCCCCGGCCATGAGTATGACTAAATTGTCTTTTTGTTTAAGGTTCAACAAATCATCGGCAAAGTAAATATTAACAACCCGTTTTTTATGGTCCACAACCGGTATCTGGCGTAAACGTTTTTTATGAAAGATCGACATTATTTTGTATTCAGAATCATCCGTCGTGACATAGACCGGATTTCTGTTCATAATCCTTTCAACAGCATCATCGATTGCGATGCCCGACAGAATACCGCGACGAATATCTCCGTCGGTCACCGTTCCCAAAATCTGTGATCGATCATTGACAACGACGGCAAATTGGCTCGCTGTATCATTAATAAGCTTCATGGTTTCAAAAATTGTTTGATCCGGTTTGATAAGTAGGCTTAACCATTTTTCCATGTTTATCTCATCTCCCTTGCCGGGACTCCAAACGCTTTTTTGTTGTCGCCAATATCCCGAATCACCAGTGACCCCGCTCCAATTAAGCAATGATTTCCAATACGAATGTTTTGGATGACGGTGGCACCCGTCCCTACATGCGTTTCATCGCCAATCCAAACAGATCCCGACAGCGTCACGCCCGGCGCAAGATGGACGTGGTTACCGATTTTACAATCATGATCAATAGACGCCTTTGTATTTACAATGGTATTTTCACCAATGAGACAACTGGCCTGCACAACCGCACCTGCCATAATTTGTGCGCCTTCTTTTAACTTGGCGTTTGGTGAAATCACTGCGGAGGGATGAACAACGGTTAAAAAGGAATAACCTTTTGATTTAAAAAAATTAAATATTCTTTTTCTTGTATTTGTGTTTGTGACGGAGCCAATGGCATTGACTAATTGGATGTCCTCAGGATTAAACTTGTGGACGACGTCATGATCATCGCCAATATAGGGAAGCTGATAGGGATTGTTTTCCTCAGCCGGTGCTGAATATCCCACAATGTCTTTTTTCTGCAAAAGCAGCAAATCGATTAACACCTTGGCATGTCCGCCATTTCCTAAAATAACAACCGGTTTGGAACACATTGGTTAATAACCTCATCTTCTTCATAGTCTTTATCAGCAGGCGTACCGATAAGATCCCAAAAATAATAGGGCTCGATGCCAGATCCCGGCCGTTTGACGGTTAGATTATCAAGGGTAAATCGCTCACCTTTTTTAATTGATTTTGCCGCAACTAAACTTTTCCTTGTTACGGCTTTGTTTTTCAGCTCTCGTTCCGTCGGTGTTTTGCTTTTTTTACCAAGGGCTTTTTCAACGATGCGGATCGATTGGATCATATCCTTTAATTCTTCAGGCTCTAACGATGCTCGGTGATCAGGTCCCGGCAATGTCTTATCGAGCGTAAAATGCTTTTCAATGATCTCAGCGCCTTTGGCCACCGCGGCAATCGGTACAACAATTCCTTCAGTATGGTCCGACAATCCAATGGGAAGATGAAACTCTTCTTTTAAATCATCCATGGCGTTCAAATTGACTTCTTCATAGGGGGGTGGATATTCGGTCGTACAATGTAAAAGGCTTACTTTTTCTTTCAACAACATGTTGGCTTCCTTTGTTTGGTAAAAACGTTTGACTTTATCAAAGGATACATCGCTTTTCTTAGCAAAGCCATAAGCTAAAAACGCCAATGCGAGATGTATTTCTTCCTTAGTGGCCATCCCCGTCGATAAAATTACCTTCACACCATACGAACCGATTTTATGTAAATATGGGGCGTTTGTAATTTCCCCAGATGGTATTTTTATCGTCTTTAATTGCATTTCTTGAATTAAAAAATCTACACTTTCAAAATCGAAAGGTGTAGATAAAAACACAATGCCTTTGTTATCGCAATATTGCTTGAGCTTTTTAAAGTCTGCATAACTTAACTCTAACTTTTTCAGCATTTCATATTGGGATGAGGAATTTCCCATATTCCTTATTTGATATTCGGCCTGCTGAGCCGACTTTGTAACCAAATTTTCGGCTTTAAATGTTTGAAACTTAATCGCATCAGCCCCCGCCTCGACTGCTGCATCCACTAATTGACGGGCCAAGTCTAATGAACCGTTGTGATTTACGCCGGCTTCCGCAATGATAAAAGAATTTTTCATACCCACTCTCCATCATAAAATTCTTTAGGTTCAATTGGTAAACTTGTATATTTTAATATATTTGTTATTTTTTTAGATGACTGCCCATTCCCGAAAATCTCGTATTCAATCTCTGGTTTAAATTCATAATGCAAAGCTTGATTAATCGCTTCTTTGATTTCTTCAACGCTTGGTGCACAATCAAATACAGAAGGTGGTCTCATTCTCCCTTTTTGCCTCATCCCAATATTGACCGTAGGAGTTTTCAAATACGGGGCTTCAATAATACCGCTCGAAGAATTTCCAATGACGACATTGGCATACTTAAGTAAACTTAAATATCGCAATTGACCTAAAGAAGCGAAAATCTTTCGTTTATTTGGTTGTTCGCCGACAAATGCATTAAATCGTTCATTGATCTTTCTACCCTGCTCGTCCGCATTGGCTTTCGTAAAAATGATCGTGGCTTGATTAAACCACCTTAATGCTTCGAGGATTTCTTCCGTTCCTTCTATCGGATTGTGAGACCATGTCGTCGGGTGATGCGTTACTAACAGAAGCGGTTCTTCCAATTTAATGCCTAATGACCGCTCCAATTGTTTTTTTGTTAACAACTGCAATTTCATAATATTTTCCACGCCGAGGGCCCCAACGTTATATACACGGCTAGGATGTTCACCTAATTGAATAACCCTTTTTCTATAAACTTCCGTAGCCACAAAATGTAACTGACTCATTTTAGTTATCGAATGTCTTATGGCATCATCATACGCGCCATAAGTTATCTCTCCGCCATGAATATGGGCAATAGGAATTTTGGCGATCAGCGCCGCTTGAGCGGCTGCTAATATTTCAAACCGGTCTCCCAATAAAACTAATATATCGGGCTTTAGGCGATCGAGTGCATCGGCAAAACCAATAGTCCCTAAACCCAACGATTTTGTAATTCCGACTGGTGTATCACTAGATAACAGCATTTCAACTTTTGCGTTAATAACAAAACCGTCTTCCTCGATTTGCTTGTATGTGAACCCAAACTCCGGCGACAAATGCATGCCCGTCGCAATAATCTGCAGTTCCAAATCGGGGTCGGACTGTATTTCTTTCATCAACCAATATAAAAGACCATATTCCGCTCTGGAGCCTGTGACAACACATATTTTCCTTTTATCCATCGATATCTTCACCTAAGTAGGAACTGCTAGGAACATTCACAATTTGATGCTGTAATTTTTCCGTAACCGATAAATCCGCTTTAGGATAATGCTTAAAAGGATCCAAGAGATGGAGCGGCTTCCAAATCGGTCTGGACATCACGTGATAATCATTTAATGTCTGCAAAACTTCATCAATGCTGTACTTTTTATCATCAAAAATCAACGTCTGTAACCAGTAATTGCTTTTTGCATAATGAGGTTCTTTAAATAATTTAATGCCCTCATAATCCGCAATGAGTCGCTCATATTTATGAACAAGTCGACGCTTTTTATCAATAAAATCATCTAAATGTTCAAGTTGCGCGCATCCCAGTGCCGCGTTTAGATTGGGCATCCGGTAGTTATAACCAACCTGATCGTGCTCATATTTCCAAGGGTGGGGAAGCTTAGCGGTGGTGGTCAGATGTTTGGCATAATCGGCTAACTTTTCATCATTGGTCAAAACAGCGCCTCCGCCGCCGGTTGTGACGATTTTATTCCCGTTGAAACTCATGGCAGAAGCTTTTCCGAAATTCCCCGTATGAATCCCTTTATAATAGGAACCCAGCGATTCTGCGGCATCTTCAACCATGATCAAATGCCATCGTTCACACAAATCTAACAAGGGATCTAAATCAACGGGATGGCCAAATGTATGCATCGGAACTATTGCCCGTATGATCCTGCCGGTTTTTTTATTGAAACAAACATCCTGCTTTACTACCGCGATATCTTTTAAATAATTTTCAAGTGTAAATGGATTAATGCCCAACGTTGTATCTGAAACATCCACAAAGTGCGGGACAGCTCCGCAATAAACAACCGCATTTGCCGTGGCGACAAAAGTTAAGGATGGAATCAACACTTCATCATTGGGCTGAACTCCAACAATCTTTAATGCGATATGAAGCGCCGCAGTTCCGTTGACTACAGCCACAGCTCTTTTTACTCCGGTGAACTCGGCCAACATCCGTTCAAATTGATCGACATATCTCCCAACAGACGAAACCCATCCCGTCTTTATACAATCCAATACATATTTTTCTTCATTTCCGATAAAAGTCGGTTCATGCAGCGGCAAAATATCTTTGTCTGGATAAATGTTTTTAATTTTTTTTGCCAAATCGATTAAAACATCATTCATATATTGTAAACATCTGCCTTGTATCGGGATAAATTCTTTTCATCTGTAAACCATTCTATGGTTTTTCTTAAACCTTTTTTAAACCCTTCTTTACCGGCGTATTTCGGCATCCACCCCAACAGCTGTTTGGCCTTTTGATTGTCCGCCCACAATCTCTCGACTTCACTTTTTTCCGGGCGAATCCGCGCATTGTCCGTTTCAATTTCAATATCTACGCCCATGATCTCAGCAATATAATGCGCCGTTTCACCAATGGATACTTCAAAGTTACTGCCGATATTGATCACCTCACCGATTGAACGATCACTGTTCATGACAGATATAAATCCTTCTACCGTATCTTCTATATAATTAAAATCACGCGTGGGGTGAAGCGAACCCAGTTTGATTTTTCGCATGCCTGATGCCAGCTGGGTAATAATCGTCGGAATAACAGCCCTTGCTGATTGCCTCGGCCCATATGTGTTGAAAGGACGGATAATCGCAACGGGAGTCTCAAATGAATAATAAAAAGACATGGCCAACTGATCGGCCCCGATTTTGGACGCGGAGTAAGGAGATTGCCCCTGAAGCGGGTGGGCTTCATCAATAGGGACATACCGTGCAGTTCCATAGACCTCACTTGTAGACGTATGAACCACCTTTTGAACATCCAATTCCCGGGCTGCTTGAAGAATGTTTAATGTGCCCTTGATATTTGTATCAACATAGGTGTCAGGCGAATGATAGGAATAGGGGATCGCGATGAGTGAAGCGAGATGCAAAACGGCATCACAACCCGTCATGGCTTTTTTAACACCATGTGGATCCCGTATATCCCCCGAAAACACTTCTATCTCATCACGGATTTCCTTTGGCGATTCATCCAACCATCCCCAGGAATTAAAGGAATTATAATAAACGAAAGCGCGGACATTATACCCCCGTCTAACCAGCGTTTCTGTAAGGTGTGAACCGATAAACCCGTCGGCGCCCGTTACTAATATTTTTTTATCTGTTAGATCCATTCCGATCACCTTGATGATATAATGAACTCTTTTAATCAATTCCGTTGATTTTTTTCTTTAACTCGCAATAGGCAGGATATATGAGAGAATGATTTCGATTGCATTCGAGCAAGAAATTGCGATACGCCTGAACCACTTTCAAACCTTTTTCAGAAATATTTTTATGAAAACGATATCTTTGAACACTCTTCAATTGTAACTCCAATTGAACGCGCCCCATTGGCTTTATAAAAACGCGGAAGTATGGATTTTCATGCAGTTTTTTGAACGAGTCATCCAATTTTGCGAAAAGGCGTTCCAACTCCGAATCACGGCCTGACATGGCGCACGCCTCTATGTCATTTAAGATGGCCATCAATTTATGGCATGCCGTTTGAAAATTATTTAGCGCTTGAGCCATTTCGCTTTGGCGTTGCCGAACCACGTTTATGTCATAATGATTGGTCGTTTTAAACCAACCGTTTTGAACAACGGGCGTTTTCAGTATCTCGGCAATAACGTTTGACAAAGGTCTAAATTGTGTCCCTTCGATTTTTGCGCCACCAACAGTTGTGTTAATCACCTTCGTGTTTTTATTATGCAAAATATACATTTCCATTTGTTTGCGCATTTGAATAAATAATTCATTGGTGTACACTTGTTTACCATCCGTGCTTTCCACCGTGATCTCCGTTTTGTCTATTTTCGTCGCTTGGTAAGAAAGTTTCCCCGTTTTACTGCCATCCGCATAATTCTCGCCACTTTTATAAGCGAGGTTTTGACCGACGAGAATAATTGGATTAAAGCCTAGCAGGAACAAAACCTGCAAGGTGATCACGGCTATGGAAGAGGCATCGTTTACTTTTAAATATTGAGTAGATTTTTCCAAATAATAGGAGGAAACGCTATCTTGCGTGGTCAGCATATGCAATTTAATGCCTTTGTACTTTTGCAAAGTCTCGAAGCCAACGCTGCTTCCGAAAACCAGCGGAATTTGCCTAGTCATTTCCTCCGGAATTTCTTCAAAAATATATTGGTTTTTCTCCGAAGGATCATATGAAAAAGTCGCATGTGGAAATATGCCGTTTTTTAATAGGGCGTTAATCGCCGAACCGACCGAAAAAATATAGGCCAATCCGTTTTCTTTTATATAACGCAGGTTTTCCAATTCCTCATTCAGCGAAGGACCGGCGGAGACGATAATCGCCGGTTTGTCTTTAAAAATATCTTTATCAACATCATGCAATATATTTGGCGTTTTCAGCACTTCGGGGAAATTCATAACGCTGTTAAACGTCCAACGCTTCTCGAAAGCCAAATCCGTATGTAAAGCCGATCTTTGACTTCTAACGTGTTCTTTAAAATCATTGATAAAGCCTTTATAAAGTTCCGGATAAAGCCGTTCATAGCTGGGCAAAACAACTAATAAAATATTGCCGTTCAGTTGCCCGGCAAACCGATTTAAAAAGTTCAGCCGCTCACCCACACTTGTTTCGACAAACAGATTTTTTAAACGCCGCAGCGGCAGATCGTCTAATTTTTTATGGCACATATAATGATAAAAGTTTGCGGGTACCGGTTCATATAAGGTAAAGTCGATATCCGGGTGTTTTCCCAAAAACGCCTCAACGTGATACCCCAATCCCAAACCGTAAAAAAAGACGTGATCATATTGGGAAACGTCATCTTCATATTTCCCAACGATTTGCTCGGCTTCTTGTTCCGGATTGTATTTGCTATGTAAATAATAAAATTTCCCGTTCGATTCCACCTGCAAAGTCGGTGAACCGGATTTCGCATTCACGACTTGGACCGGTTCCTTTTGCAAATTGGATTCGTTTTGACGGAAATATTCCCGCACCGAACGATAGTTTTTCCGCAGCAAATTGATATTATCAATTAACATTCGGACGCTTCCCCTCTTGATCGATTGTCTCTGATGCCGCCGTTTTTAATGATTCCATAATCGGATAGATTTCATATTGCAAAATATCGGCGAGAAGAATAATATCTCCGCTTTGCAGAGCGTTCTCAAGTTCCGGCAACGTATTTTGAATATCGGCGACGGCCAACACATATTGGTCCCAATTAGAAGGTCTATACGTAAGTCGATCAACGGAAGTAACCAGCGCTTGGATCCATTCAATGCCCTCCAACCATTGATTAAATTTCGCCCAAGATTCTTCCGCAGGGCCCGTATAAAACTCATTAATCAGCGCTTTCATCTCAGGCAAAGCGCGGTTTAAATATTCTTCCAACGAATAAAGGGATTCCAATACATGTTGCTTGACAGGTTGAAAAACCGCTTCCACTGAGCCGATTTTGCCAATACGATCCGACAGATAGGTTTCAAAATCATCATAAACGGCGACGCCGTCCACGATCAGATGGCTGAAAACGTCATCGGTCATTTGTACTTCTTCTTCTATTTTTTTTATGATGGAAAGGATGTCTTTTTTTTCATCCTTAAACTGGTAACACTTTTTTTTAATAACTAACTGCACGCGAACATCCTCCCTCAACGGATTCGCTATACCCATCTAGTATAATTATCGACAAAAAAAGACGTGTTGTTAAGAGGAAGAGGCCATGCGTGCATCACTGTGATGAGAAAATCGCTCTATGCAGCCGAAAAACTCCATAAATTGAGCGAATTAAGAAAGGACGGCCGTCTTAAATAACAGCCGTCCTTTAAATGTATTACCGGAGAAGTTGAAGAACGCCTTGGGGAAGCTGATTGGCTTGAGCCAGCATCGCTTGCGCAGCTTGGTTGAGAATGCTGTTCTTCGTGAATTCGGCCATTTCTTTCGCCATATCGACGTCGCGGATACGCGATTCCGCAGCCGTCAAGTTTTGCGAAGACGTGCTCAGGTTATTGATGGTGTGCTCCAGACGGTTTTGATAAGCGCCGAGTTTGGATCTTTCGGTGGAAACCGTGTTGATGGCGTTATCAATGGTGGTGATAGCTGCTTCAGCACCGGATTGGGTCGAAATATTAATACCGAACGCACCCTTAGTGCCGCTTGCCAAAGCCGCATCAGCCGCCAATACTAATTTTCCGCTGCCGTTATAATAGCCAGCTCCTGAAGCACCTGCTGCATTATAGGTAGCGATAGAATTTCCACTGGCATCAACCAAATCATTACCGCTTGCGGTATAGCTTGTACCAACTTGTAAGGTGTCGGCACTTAATTCAGCAATAGAAAGGGTAATGTTTTGGCCTTCATTAGCGCCGATATGGAACGTTCCAGTGAAGCTGCCATCCAGCAACGTTTTGGTGTTAAATTGGGTATCTTTTGAAATTCGCGTAACTTCAGCAGCTAATTGATCCATTTCTTTTTGCAGTTGCGCACGATCTTGATCCGTGTTCGTGTCGTTGGCAGCTTGGACAGCCAGTTCGCGCATCCGTTGAAGAATGCTGTGCGTTTCGTTCAGAGCACCTTCAGCGGTTTGGATGAGCGAAATGCCGTCTTGAGCGTTTTTCGTAGCCATGTCCAGGCCGCGGATTTGGGCGCGCATTTTTTCGGAAATCGCGAGGCCGGCAGCGTCGTCCGCCGCGCTGTTGATGCGCATGCCCGAAGACAGTTTTTCCAGCGATTTTTGCACGGCGTTGTTGTTCACTGACAATTGGCGCAACGTGTTCAACGCCGCAATGTTGTGGTTGATGATCATCGCATCGTTCCTCCTTGAATCGTTATCCCACATCCGTGTGGTGTTGTTTTCCGAAGGCGGCCGCACTTCAAGAAAACTGATTTCACTTTTTATATCGTCCGGTCCTCTGCAAAGTTTAACAGCCTGCTTAAAAAATTTTTCCCGGTTTTGCCGCCATTTCAAGAAAACGGCGCCGGGAAAACGTATGCCGATTCAAATCGTCCTGTTTTGGACGAATCCGTTGTCCGTCGTCTATTCCGAACCTTTCAATCTCTTGAGCGTTTGAATGGCGTTCGCAGACAAATCCGTTACCGCCGCTTCATCATTGGCTTTCTTAATTTCCAGGTAGATTTCCTTGCGATGAATGTCGACGTCACGCGGGGCTCGAATGCCAAGCTTCACTTGGTCGCCGTCGATTGCCAAGACTTCGATTTCGATGCGATCGCCGATCATGAGGGATTCATTCGTTTTTCGCGTCAGGACGAGCATGCGAATCCCCCTTTCGCTGGACGGCCTCCTGTTCGTTCACCAGTCGATGCGCAACCCGATAGGGCGTCCCCTCCAACACTACTTGTTTTCCGATCTTCTTCCGCGTATTGACGACGACCGGTGCGACGAGGTTAGCCGTCGATTCCGAAAACGGCTCTTTCACGGTCAAAATGACATAAACCGCAACGTCTTTTTCCGACTCTAACTCCAGCTGTTCAATCGTGGCATCATTGAGCTTGAATTCATAATCGGGAAAAAAAACGAAGGGATCGGCGGTCACGAAGGCCAGCGCCGGAGTCTTAACGGATTGCATGATGAAAAAAGGCGAGTCTTCCGCGAGCGGCAAAAAAAGAAAGGCCGTTTCATCGGGGAAACCGGGAATGCCCTGGGAAAACACCACCGCTTCACGCGCATCCGCTTCCACTGTGCCGAAATATTTCGTCCGAAGTTTCATCGTCTCACTCCATTAACATCAAAGGATTGGAACGCATGTTCAAGTTTCTTTTTTTGAACCATTCCACGGGCCAAAGCCATGACACATGGCTTATGAACAATGACATCATCTTGAATAGATGGTTTGAAAGAGAATGCCGAACGCATTTTTTCTATTACAGAACTCTTTTCCATCAAAATGCAATCCGTTTCCTGGGCGCGTTCTTAATTGCAACGTATTTTCACTCCGTCGCATCAAACGTGAAGGTCAATGTTGCCGCCGACGACATCGATCGTCAGAGAAGGATATTGAGCCATGTAAATGGTGACGCTCCCGGGGCGGTAGTCAAAACGGAGCGGAACAGTGGTCACTTCAATTTCGGGTCGATGCGTCTGCCAGCGGATATCAAGCGTTCCCGGTTGCCCGTTGATTTTGACCGCCAAAGCCGGAGGGACGTGGCCGGTGTCGTACGTCCCATGGCGTTCGCTGTTCTCGATCGCTTGTTTGACGATCGGATTGCCCGGCTTTTCGATCCGCATCAGCTCATCTCCCTGTTCAGCCCGGCGGGCGATGCCTTCAAGCACGGCCTCTCTTCCCGCCTCGGCCGCTTCGCGATTGCGGACGATCGCGGATTTCAAATCGAGATTATGCCACGCCTCGGTCTGATCGATCATGACTTTTCCTTGCGTGCGCTGAATGGTCATTTCCGCCTTCGGCTGGCGAATGGACATCTCACTATGCCCGAACGTCGGATCCAAACCCGCCCGCTGCGTCCGGATCCCAATTCTCCCCATCACCGAATGCATGACGAGATGTGGCAAGTCCATAGGACCACCTCCCCTAAAAAATTGTGTCGGGCCTCCCGCGGAGTGCAGATCGCTCATAGCGTCAAACAATGCTTTTCACCATTGTCGTACTAAAATTTATACCATTGAATGAAAAGGTGGCTGTACCGAGCCGAGCGCCGGAATATCTTTCTCTTTGCCGCAAAATCTAGGCAATTTGAAATGGGCACGACGTCAGTCCGTTCTTGGAGCGCCTTTCCCATCCTCCTGCAATCCAAGTATTGAAATGGCGCACAACAAGCACCCATTTCCCCGCGAATAGACAAAAAGCGATCGGCCGGGCGATCGCTCGAATAGAATTTCAGAATGAATTATATAGACGAAGCCGAACACGGAGGGCGCGCGATCCGGTTATATCATCGCCGCAAAATAAAACCCAAACAGGTTGCGGTGAAAGCGGCTGACGCCGAAACGCTTTACAGCAAGAGGGCTCGATCCAGACCTACAAACCTAGATAAACGGGATCCGTTATTTGAGAAAGTCGACGAGGCTCGGCTGAATGATGCGCGAACCGACCGCCAGCGCGGCGCGATGCATATTTTCTTGGTTCAAATAGTCGACCAATACGGTTTCAAAGTCGGCGCCTTCATTGTTGGCCATGATGTTTTCAGCGATGAGTTTTTGGTTGCTGATGCGGTTGTCGATCATGTCGATGCGGTTTTCCCGAGCGCCGAGTTCGGCGCGGGCATTCACGATCGCATCGGTGTGCGCGTCGATTTTATCGAGGAAAGCGCCGATTTCCGTCCCGCTCGATCCATCTTTCAACAAGGCGTTTTCCAGATCGGTAAGGTCGTCGAACAGCTGCTGCGGGAACGCCTCCGCCGGGTTGACGTTCACGGCGATTTTGACCCCATCGTTCACTTCGATGAGAACGTCCCGCGGATTCGCGCCGTAGTTGGTGGTCACGGTGCTCGGCGTACCGGGGGCACCGTCTGTCAGCGTCACCGGCGGGTTGGACGTTTGCGTGCCGTTGAAAATGTATTTCCCGGCCACTTTCGTGTTCGCGATCGTCACGAGCTGTTCTTTCAACTGTGCAACTTCTTTTTGTATGTTTTTCCGCTGATCATCGGTATACGTATCGTTGCTCGCTTCGACGGTCAATTCGCGAATGCGCTGCAACACTTGAGTGGCTTCATCGAGCGCTTCATCCGAACTGTCGATCCAATTGTGCACTTCCGACATGTTGCGCTCAAACTGTTCCACGTGGGCCACATCCGTCCGATACTGAATGCCGAGCGTCGCGACGACTGGGTCTTGCGACGGGCGCGTGATTTTTTTGCCCGTGGCGAGCTGTTGCTGCAAATCGGCCAATTTGCTGTAACTGTTGTTGATCTGGCGGAGCAAATCCTGCGATAACATGGTTTGCGTCACGCGCATCGTTCTCACCTCTTTCGCTTGATCTTCCATCACGGTTTTCGATGACTCCGACCCGTTCAAACATTGATCGAAATACACCGATCGGACGCCATCCGCAAAGCTCTTTCAGTTTAGACGCCTGCGGTCGTCACGGAAACACGTTTCCCCCATAAAATCGAAGGCGTCGGGAAAGGGTATCTTCTGTGGACAGGTGCGGCTTTTTCAGATTGTGCTCATGTCCCCATGCTCTGCTGCTATATACAAGCCATTTGATCGATCTTCAAACCGCATCAACCGCTTGATCGCCATCCCTCTTGACTCTTTATTGCGTCATCAAGCGAGCGCTTATTGCCCCATCTTGTTCACGATGGTGTCGAGCATCTCGTCGATGACAGAAACCATGCGGGCGGCAGCATTGTAAGCGTGCTGATATTGGATCAAATTCGTCATTTCTTCGTCGAGCGATACGCCGCTCACCGATTGCCGGCGCTGATCGGCCGTCGTTTGCAACGTTTCGCTGTTCGCTTTCATGCGGTTTGCCGCTTCGGCGTTGACACCCATCTGGCCAATCATGCTTTGCAAAAAGCCCTTCAGCGTCGCCGTGACGGTTTCCGTCGTCCCGCCGTTTTGGACCGTAAACGTCATCGCTTGGTTGGCCAATACGTCCGCCAAAGCCAAGGCCGTTTCGTTGTCGCCGTCGCCGTTGGAAACGCCGCCCGTGCCGCCGGCCGCCGCAATGTTGTTCACGGAATCTTTGATCGCTTGATCCAAATCAATGGCCGCGGCCGCGCCTTTCACGGCGGTCAGCGGGGCAAAAAAGTCGTTGCCGGTCGGTACGGTTCCGTCGCTCGCCGTTAAACCGAAGCCGGTTTCGTGGACAGCGTTGAACGCATTGACCAAGTTATACGCCATTTGATCCAGCGCATTCAACATGTTCGGATAATCGATGCTGTAGCTTTCGACCAAACCTTGCAAAGCGCCGCCGACGGAAAATGGATCGATCGCCGTTCCGTTCACCGAAAGCGACGGCGGATCCCCGCTAAAATCGACGTTGAAGGTGCTTGCCGTCAAGTTTTGTCCGTCGACGAGGGTGATCGTCTGCACCGCACCGGATGAATCGGTCGCCGTCATCGTGATGGTGTATTTCCCCACAGCGCTGGCCGGCGCCAACCCGCGGCTCGGCACCGTGGTGACGTTGACGTTGACGTATTGGGACAACTCGTCGACCAATTGGTCACGCGCATCATAAAGATCGTTCGCGGCGTAGCCGTTCGGTTCGATCTCTGCGATTTGCTTGTTGATTTGATTAATCTGGTCAAGCAGCGCGTTGATTTTATTGACATCGACACCGATTTCCGTTTTGATGTTGTCGCGGTTTTGGTTGAGCGACGCGGACAAATAATGAAAAGTGTCCACGACCGCTTGGCCGCGTTGGCGTACGACGGAGCGCGCCCCGGAGTTTTCGGGGTTGTCGGCGAGATCCTGAAGCGACTGCCAAAATTGATCGAGAACTTTAGACAAACCTTGATCGGTCGGTTCATTCATGACATCTTCCATTTGGCTCAAAGCGTCGCTTTTGGCCGACCAATAACCGACCTTTGTCGTTTCTCCGCGGTACTGCAGGTCGATGAAAGCGTCGCGAATGCGGGAGACGCTGCTCGCTTCCACGCCAGTTCCGATTTGACCGGGTATGCGCGGTTGGTTAAAACCGATGGCCGGATACGGCAACGTTGTTTGAAAATCGACCCTTTGCCTGGAATAACCGGGCGTATTGGCATTTGCGACGTTGTGTCCGGTCGTCTGGATCGCCGCCTGTTGCGTAAACAGCGCGCGGCGCACGGTTTCTAAAGTGGCGAAGGTGGAAAGCATGGCGAACCTCCTAACGGGATGGTGCTGAAAGTGACATGAACGAGTTCCTAAACGATGTGGTTATGGCTTGACCCGACGGTGAACCGATTCTGAGATCCGAACGGAAAGGCTTCGTTTCAGTCGTCCAGCATGACAGCCGTCCGCTCCAGAAAATCGCGAAAAGATTGGTGCAACGGTCAAGCCCGTGTATCAAAACGGGACAGCGTCGGTACATCCGTTTCCTTCTCTGCTCTCGGATGTTTGTAAGTCGGTGATTTCAAAGCGGGCATGAACAACTTTTGATTGAGCTCAACCCATTCCAGCGATTGTTTCAAAAGATCTTGATTCAAATCGTTCTGGGCTTTTAGATGAAACACCTCGTGGGCAAGCGCCTTTTGCAAGTCGCGAAGTCGCTCCCGCTCCTCTTCAGGCGCCGCCTCGATCAGCGCGCTGAACGTCGCTCGTTCTCCCGGCAAACCGGTCGCTTCCTCAACCAAACGCATGCGTTTTTGTTCCAGCTGGGACAACCGTGCCGTCTCCGCCTCTTCGCGGTTGATGATGCGGTCAAGGGTCTTAAAGTCGCCCTTTATCACGGCATCCGTTTTTTCTTTGGCGAGCGCATTCAGCGTCCGGTGAATGGCCACCATTTCCTCGATGATCTGTGCGATCGCTTCGGTCACGGCGATCAAGGCCTCCTAACGTTTTTCCAATAAGCGATCATTTTTTCGGCGACCGCTTTATGATCAATGGTATATTGCCCCGCTTCAATCCGCCGCTTCAACGCATCCACTTTTTCCGCGCGCTCAGCGGCGATCCGGCCTTTCCCCTGAAGTTCAAGCGCCTCTGAAGAAATTTCGATCCGGTCGCGGTTCGTCGCTTCGCGGGTTTCCGTTTCCGGGCGCCTGCCGGCCAGTTTTTGATATGTTTGAACGGCGTTTACGCCGCGCGGTTGTTCGATTTTCATCATCTCACCTCACTGTTCTGGGCTGCGGTCCATGTGTTCGTCCGACGTCTGCCACTAAACTTTTTGTGACCTCATGGAAAGAACCATCGCTTAAAATTTTGCGCTTTTGCGGCTCAAAGTTAATACACCAGGACAGTCGGTTCCCTATTTAATAAAACCATGCGGTCCATCGGCCGATGGCTGCCCTGCGCATGCATGTCCCCCGCTTTAGTAAACGCTCACCCGTCGGCACGATCACCGGCATTTTTGGCATTCAGCCGAACAGACTCTGGCGATTGCGACCGCTTTTTTGAATCTATAACTTATATCGGCCGTTTCAGCGGAATGTTTAACCGCCTTCCGTTCAACTCCCGACAGCGCCGAAACGCCTCACCATCCGCTGCAGTTTATCGCCTTGTTCGGGGCTTCTTGAAGACGCGATGACAGCACAATCCGAGACCGTAAGAAGCGGTAACCAAAACGCCAGCGCCATAAAATAAGGAGCTGGGTTAATCGCGTCGCTTTCGTCCCTTTCTCATGTATCACGCGCCATGATTCGGATCACTACAATACGTTACAGCCGCTCCGCGCCGGCGTATTCCTGGTGTACCGGACCCGCTCCGCGTCTTGTCCTCTTGCGGCGTTTCTTTATCTCAAATCGGCTTCATGGCCCTGGGTATAATACGTTTTAAACGGCTTTTTCTCTTTCATCTGCTGTTCCTCGTCGGCTTCCAGCCGGGCCAGATCTTTTTTCAGCCGGCTGGCGCACGCCTCGCAAAGATTGCCCGTTTGGATCGGCTTCCCGCACGAAGCACAAGGATAAGCCAGGTTGACGAATTCCTTGACTTTAAGCCGGCCTTCCTTGATCCATTGAAAAATCAATTTCTCCTCGACCCCGGTCGCTTCATGAACTTCGATCACGGTCGCTTCGCGATTTTCTTTTTTGCGGATATAGCGCCACACCCGTTCGAATTTTTCTTCGAGTTCTTTGCGGCAAGACGGACAGATCGGCGACGCCGTTTTAACGAAAACTTTTCCGCACGTTTCGCAGTTGGCCAATTCCGCCATGTCACTTTCTCCTTCCTGATCCATCAAAATTTTTAGTAAAAAAGGGTTGGAATACACTCCGATCTTGATCAACGATCAGCAACGGCCGGCAAAAGGATCCGAAAAAAAGTACGCCGCAAGACAAGGTATGTAAGTGTTGGCCCAAGATTCCTTAACAAAATATAATGCCGTAAAAAGAATGGGCGGCCGGTTATGCGAATAGACTGGCGATGATGGTTCGCCACTCATGATTCGAAGCTTGAATCGATAATAACCGAACCTTGGTCCGACCATGGTGCCGTTTTCCGCACCATATGAAGCAGGCGGAAAAATCTTCTTCCAATAATGAGTATCGTTCAAATGTATCGCTTTTTCAAGATTGGCCCGCCCGCAGGAGGGTGAAGACGAGAGCTTGCTCCGAATGGATTGTCCGGCGACCGAGAGCAGGGGAACGATCAACGGGCGAGCGTCATGGAACAGATCCGCGCGGGCCGAAGCGGTGCGAGCGCGGCCGCCGCGAAACGAACGGTGGCGCCGGTCGTGTAAACGTCATCGATAATGACAAAGCCCTGCCCGCGAAAACGTTCGGCTCCCGGGGCGAGCACGAACGGATTGTCCCTTCGCGCCAATCGCTCGCGGCGCGTTTTCTTGCTTTGTTTTTCTCCGTGCCTGGGGCGCCGGAGCAGATCGCCATAGGGCACCCCAAGGAGTTCCGCAAGCCGCTCGGACTGATTGAAAAACCGAGTCGCCAGCCGCTCGGCGCTGAGCGGTACGGGAACGGGCACCAGTCCTTTAAAATGTTGACGATACAATTTGCGCCAGCCATCCAGAAATCCTTCTATCAAAACGGCATCGCCCTTGAACTTAAATCGGGCCATGATGTCGCGCATCAACCCGTTGTAAACATAAAGCGAACGGTTCATCTTCAGAACGCCGCCGAGGGGATCGGCTTCCCAAGCCGTACAGTCGCCGCACACGTTTCCTTTGACATAACGGGGATCAAGAGCAGCGAGATCCCGACCGCACACCTCACAAAGATCTTCGGTAAGCGGTTCCAATTTTTCCAAACAACGGGCGCAAAATCCGCTCCGCCCGTGCGCAAGAAGCCGCGTCCACCTGATCGCTTCTTCATAACGGGCGCCGCACCATAGACAGTTCGGCATCGGACCACCCTCCATGGTTTATAAATAGGCCACCGATTAAGCGGCTTCACCGCGAGTCATTCTGGGTGAGATTTTGACGGTCTGGTGATCGTGCCGCCCGACTTCTGAGGAAAAACAACTACCCGCTCTTTTGAATGGCGCAATCTTACGAGATAGGGGTAAGTTTTCATTTTCCGTTTCATATCGCTTAATGATGGAGGTTTTTGAATCATGCATGGTCGATGTCCCCGTCCGAATCGCCTCGTTCTTCGTTACGTCCGCCCCGATTCTGCAACCATTTTGCTCCTTCCCGATTCATCATGCGTATATGGCGAAGGGCGCGCATCATTTCCAACGTGATGCCGTGATGAAAAAAGACGAGATCGCCGCCCGGATCGCGCGCGTCGCGGCCGACGCGTCCGCCGATTTGGACGAGCGCCCGTTCATCAAATATAGGCGCATCGGCTCCGTAGACGGCGACATCGCTAAACGGAACGGTCACTCCCCTCTCCAAAATCGTCGTCGTGGCGAGCACGGGAATCTCGCCATTTCGAAAAGCTTCCACCTTCTCATGCCGCTGCGGATCTTCCGCATGGACGCCTTCAATGGCGGCGCTTACCGTTTTTTTCAAAAGCGGCACGAGAGACTCCAGCGCGGCGATTTCCGGAACGAAAATGAAGCCGGGACGCCCGCGGGCGATCCTTTCCGCCGCCCAGCGCTCGAGTTTTTCCGGCATTCTCCTTTTGTCGAGTTGTTTTTTCCAATCGCCGATCCATACAAATCGGGGTTCGGGAAGCGGCTTTCCGTGGTAGCGGAGCGGCAAGCGATAACCCTTTAATTCGCCGTTTAAGAAGCGGCGCTTCAGGCGGACGTCCGGCGTTGCAGAAAGATAAACGTGCACCGCGCCGTCTTTTCCAGCAAACCTCAACGCATGCGCGAGCATCGGATTGGCGTGAAACGGAAAAGCGTCGACCTCGTCGATGAAAAAAATGTCAAAGCGGCGATAAAAACGGAGCAATTGGTGCGTGGTCGAGAGGATGAGCGGCACGTCGGCGTAAGCATCCGAGCTGCCGCCATAGAGCGTGACCGCGGCCGCATCGCTGAAAACGCGCTTCAGGCGTTTCTCCAGCTCGAGGATCACGTCCGTGCGCGGAGCGACGACGCCGACACGGAGGCCGCTTCGGAGCGCGAAGGCAATGGCTTCATAGAGCATTTCCGTTTTCCCGGCGCCGCACACCGCCCATATCAGAAAATCTTCGCGCATGCGGACCGCCTCGAGCAAGGCGGCGGAAGCCTGCTGTTGAAGATCGGACAGCCGCCCGTCCCAACGAATCTTGAGCGACCGCGGGGCATCTAGCGTCGGAGGCGGCCCGCTCCACGTCAATAATTCGGAACACGCCTTGATGACGCCCATTGAAAGGCACGCCCGACAATAATGACAGTGTTGGCCGCAACGGGCGCAACGGTATACGCCGAATTGCGCTTCATCGCGGTTTCCACAGCGCCGGCACCTTAGGTTACCCGCAACGAGCTCGATGCCGCGGTCGACCTGAATGTAACCGTGCTGAATATGGCGACGGATCATCGCTTCCGGAAACTCCCGGCATTCCTCAAATAACAATCGTCGGCCCCATAAAAAGCGCTGCAACGCCCGGTCAAACGGAAGTTCAGGCCCGGCAGCAAGCACATGGGGCTTGGGCGGGCTCGAAGCGGTCGGCCCGGATTCGGGGCGGTTTGATTGGCGCCATGCCGATGTCCGTTGATTGGATGCCGCCTGAACGGCGGACGGTGCTGAAGAGGGAAGGAAGCCGAACTCTGAGCCGATCGGCGGCGGCAAAACCGCACCACTAGACACGTCTTCAGAAGCCGCAGGGTCTGTCATCATGGAATGCTTTGAGACGTTCGCAGGATGTGTCGGGAGAAGCGGCGGGGAGGTCTTCGGGAGATTTTCTTCGCAATTTTCAGGGGTAAATACGGAAGGCGGCGGGGAAGGACTTTCGAAATGCAGGGAATGAACGGGGCGGGCCACTGAAGCCGCGTCGAGTCTCTTTGGCCCGCGGGCCGGCCGGAGGCCGAACCACCTCCGACCCATCAGACAGCCGATCCTTTCACGTACCAAGTGATCGCCATCGTCCCTTCACCGACATGCGTCCCGACCACCGGGCCGATATCGCTCGTATCGACTTCGACATTCGGGTATTTCTGCCGAATTTCTTCCGCGAGCGGTTCCGCCTCCTCCCGGCGGTTGGCCGTGATGACCGAAGCGCGGATCGGCTGCCCCGTCGCGGCGTCCGCCTCAAAAAGCTCCTTAATGCGTTCCAGCGCCCGCCGTTTGGTGCGCACCTTTTCAAAAGGCACGAGTTTGGTGTCTTTAAAAGTCAATATCGGTTTCATTTTTAACAAACTCCCGATCAGCGCCTGGGCGCCGGTCAATCGTCCTCCGCGGTGCAAATGATTCAAATCGTCAACCATAAAATAAGCTTTGACGCCGCGTTCGCGCATCGCTTCGAGATNCCGGACAATCTCGTCAACCGTGCGGCCTTCCTCAATCAGCCGTCCCGCTTCCAAAACATAGTAACCTTCAGGCAGCGCGGCGATTTGCGAGTCAAAGAGGTGAATCCGGATGCCTTCTACAGCCTGACTCGCGGCGGCCGCCGTCTGATGCGTACCGCTCAAGCTCGCGGACATCGTAATCACAATGGCGTCTTCATAACCTTCATCCGCGAGTTTTTCATAAAGCGATATGAATTCACCGATCGCGGGTTGCGACGTCGTCGGCAGCACTTCGGCTGTCCGGACTTTCTCATAAAAAGCCGATGCGTCCAAATCGATGCCTTCTTTATACACTTCATCACCGAAAATAACGCTCAGGGGAACGATATGCACGTTGTATTTTTCAATCGCTTCCCGCGGAAGATAAGACACGCTATCCGTCACTAAAGCAATTTTTGCCATTTTTCATCCTCCACTGACTTACCGGTTTTCTTACACACAAGTTTTTTCTTCATTTTACCTGAACCGAGACGGCGTTTCATCTTTTTTATGGGAACGGCCATGAATTGAACGAAAGCGAAGAGGAATTCAATGAAAACGGCGAGGAATTCAATGAAAGCGACGAGGAATTCAACGAAAACCGAGGTGTATTCAATAAATTTAAATTTTCAACCTATTTTAGCCGTCGAATAAGCGTTGCGCCATGGTGCAATTTATATTTTCATCCCCCTCTCACAGCTATCTTTCATTCATCAAGCGGCAGCAAATATTTTCTTCCCTTCGTCTTTCCGGTATGAGGTAAATTCATGGTCATCAGGATGTGATGAGCGGAGGCGCTCGACTGAATCTGCAAAAACTCTTTCAACTGTTGATTGGTGATTTCCGGTTGAAGTAGCAAAACGTAATCCTTTAAAGCGGCGATATGCGCGTCTTTCGAAGAAAACAAACACGTTGGACAAACCCAAATTCCTTGTCTTCTTTTCATCGGCAGTGAGCGACAGTTCGGGCAGTGAACCCCCATTAACAGATCAGACCTCGCAATTTGATAACGCGCCAAAACGTCCACCTTTTGTGGCGTGTGGTGCTTAAGCAATCGTTTTCCCAACTTTCGCAGCTCTTCGCTGGTCAGTTTTTTGTCCTTATATAACTTCCTTAATGACTCGATTTTCTCTAACAAATTGGCGTTGCGGACAATCTTATCCAATGAAGAAGGATGGTCGGAGATCGTTTTGATAATCGTCTGGGGGTTGGTGATGACGACGATCGCTTCGACAGGTGCCTGGGGGCATTTATTCATTTTCAACCATCTGTTAAATTGCATCTGCTGGTGCCGCACTTGCGCCAGTGGATCCGGAAATGCCTCCACGGCTGTATCCTGCACACGGATGAATTGTTGATGCTTTTCATCAAAAATGACCGCCCCGGAGAAATTTTTAACCTCAGCGATGAGAAAGAAATACGGGGAAAGGATCAACACATCAAGCTGAAAAAAATGTTTTCGATCCGAAAGCCTAACGTCGTGGAAAACGAGATATTCTTCGGACAAAAAGCTGAAAAAGTAATCCAATGACTGCTCACCGCGATAGCCGGCCAAGCTCTTAGCATAATCGCTTTCGATCTCTTGACGTTTAGGATGATCACGTGGCAGTCGCCGCAATAACGCCTCCAATTTCTTGACTTTATTCGGCATAACCAGCTCTTTTACAATCACATGTAATCACTTCCTTTTTCAAGTGGATAAAAACAGTTGAGGCAAAGTGATGCAGAAACGCGCATTGGAAATCTGAAATTTCTCCGGGGAACATCGCGCATGAAGAAAAAATGCGGAGGACACGTCAAAGGGTCGGTGGGCTGAAAACGCGAGAACATCCACTCATTGTTTTGAAAGGAGGAAAGAATCATCATCGGTCTTATTTTAAGAACTTCGCTGCAAACGAGGGCAATTCCTGCCAAGAGCAACGTCTAAGCAAAAAAATCGGTCCGGCTTTCATTCAAACGGATCATTCAATGGAACATCGTCTTGAATGCAATATAATGACCCGGTATTTAACAAGAAATTGAGGTATCATGCAATGAAAATCAGCAGCAATTCAATGGATCAAGGTGATCATCCATTCTATATTGCGCCTTCAGATTATAAAGCTAGAAATGGGAGCCGGCACTCGGACGGCGCCGGCTCCTTCGCTTTTATCCTCACCCTCTATCAAAGTAAATCCATCGGTTCCATTTTTATTCAACCCTTATTATCATAGAAGGCGGTTTGAAAAATCGGATCAAGCCCGTTTTTATCGATCCAACAAAAGCGATAATGTAATCGCGCGTCCGTCCTCAAAGCGGATATCCAATTCAATGGCCTTGTCAAAGCCGGTGATCGTCGAATGTCCCTCAATGATGGACGGAGCCGTAATATCGATAAAATGGCCTTTCTCGGCGACGTGTGTGGAAATGCCGCCGGCGATCATATTGCCAAGCTCTCCGGCAAATGATTTCAACATTTCCCCTTCAAGCGGCATGCCGTAAAGCGCTTGGCCGATATATGAAAAGTCTTTATCCTCGCCGATCATGAGCAATTTGCCTTTAATATGGCCGGTGAACCCGATGAGGACGCCAAATCGGATCATCAGTGGCTCGGTGACCAAACTTGGCGAGGAAACCGTATGGGATAGAGGAATGACCGTTTTAATGGATTTTAATGTACCGTTGAGCAAGTCCGTAATTCTCTGGTTTTCCGTTTTGATCGCCATGGCAGCATTCTCCCCACTTCCTGTTTGTTGTTTTTCAATCGTCTCTTTTTTGGCGCCTGCCCACCACGTTTATGAGATCGTGGAAGGCTTCGGCAATGCGCACCCATCTAAATGTTCACATAGACACCGATTCCGTGCAAACGACAAATTCGCAAGATTTTCTCTTTTATATCGACGCATAAGGCCCCCCTTTTCACCTAAATCGTGCATTTGCCTTGAAGGCTAAGGATTTGGGAGCATGAGAACAGCATCGTGATGGTTTTTATGTATGCGAAATCTTTGGGCCCTTTTATTTCTTATACGTCTAAAAAATAGACTCTATCTTTGGCTGAAACAGAGATGACAGCCGACACGTTTTGACACAAAAATATCTTTTTCGCTTATCTCATATATCGACTCGACATATGATCAAATTTAGGTGTGGCGCCGACCTTTGATTTGCACGATTCAAGGCTGTACCAAACGATGAATAGAACGACTGCCGTCTTCGGAATCATGCCGGTTTTATACGATTGATCACCCTTCACCAATCTCACCGCCGACTGTCTATTTATGTTTGACAGCGATGGCTGCGTCAATCAACTCCCATAACACGAGCGATGTTTAAATTTGGTAACGAACGTTAGGTCGGTTACGTCCAGTCCGCGCTCTCCGCTAATGGGGCAATATCTTCCCGAAAGCAGGGCAATGGCAACGGTTAGTCCTAAGGTCCAGTTGACGAAATCCACGGCAGGCAACGATCCTTTTCCATGGCGGACAATGACTGACTGCTTGCCTTCACAGCCTATGGCTAAGTCTTCAGCAGCCAACCTTTTTTAAAGGCCAAGGCAATCAGCTGCGTGCGGCTCTCCGTGCCCGTTTTCTTCAACATGTGGCTGATGTGGTTCTTTAATGTGGACTCGGAAATAAAAAGGGTTTTGCACATTTCAGCCGTCGACATCCCGCTCACCAAGGCTTGGAAAATTTCCAATTCCCTTTCCGAAAACACCTTTCGAACGGCTCTCATATCCATTAAAATCGTTCCCAATGAGATGAGGTCGTTTGCGTAAAGCTGGCGGATTTCCCGCAAAAGATGCCCCTGGTATCGAGCATCCAAAAATACCCCGTATTTTTTGATCATAGTGAGCGCCACGTTGAGTTTTTCGGGCAATTCGGCCTTAGACAAAAACCCGGAAGCGCCGAGTTTGATGACGCGGGAAACAAACCGCGGATCTTCATTGTAAGACAAAACCAATACGCGAAGGCCGGGCGTATATTCAATGATTTTTTTCAGATTTTCCTCCCAGCGATGGTCCTGGAAGAATCCATCCGCACCAAAAATCAATAAATCCATCGAATGATGTTTCATATAGACGATTAATTGAATGAACGAATCCGTTGTGAACTCCAAAGATAAATCCGGGGATCTTTGGACGGCGGACCGAATGGTTTCCAGATCTTCCCGATTTCCATCGATGAGCGCCGCCCGCAATACCAACGAACCTCTTGACTTCTGATTGGTTCTATAAAACACCATACTCAATTAATCGTCTCCCCCCTGCATCACCAAAGACCGACCGTCTGATAAACAGTTTTACTGTACCGCTTAGGTCTTTAGTAATCAATCGTCTCCCGCAAATTAAAGACTTTTTTACCAATAAAACTAAACCAAGTGCCTACTACTTTTTTACCGTTTTCCCTCTTTATCGACTTATTTCACTAATATTCGACACAGTTTTTCGACAACCTTTCCCATTTGGATCGAAAGCTCGAAAAAAGTTCGAACGCTGTTTCGATCGGCCGCTCCGGCCTTGACGCTAGCATGACATGGCGCCGGTAAAGTCCGGAAAATATCGCCTAAGAGCAAAGACTTTGAAACGATGAAACCGCCACATGATCTGAAATCCGATGCCACCGGACACAACAAAAAGAGCACGGATGAAGGCCGCGACCCCGTTTACGGCGATCACCCCAGCTGTGCACCACCGCCCGTCACAGACATGAAACAAGCTCCCTTGACGGAGTGAGGTTGCTGTCCACCCCGCCGGCACGTCCCCAATTCCCCAGGATTGGATCAACGCGCGGATGCGCTGTCTCGAACGTTCCTACCCGTTCGTTAGGGGCTCTTGATTTGCGCCCGACACGTCAACGCAAACATGCTCTATAAAAGAAGTGTCAGTTATCCCCGACACCTTACAGATCAGCGATTCTGCTCGTGTCGGTCACACATTCTCTGGAAAAAAGTGATTCTCCGATATCAACGCGACGACACATGCACTATAAAACGGTTTTCTTGATGATTGCTCTTGCCCCTTACCATTATCCGGAATATAAAGCCATTCGCCTACTTGCCATGGACATGCCGATCTGCTGAAAAAGACGCCATAAAAAACTCCGTTGCTATCCCCTCGAATCCGTGTACAGCATCTCTACCAGCAGGTCAGTGGAGAAACGCACACCAAAGGGGAACGAACGGAGCGATTGAGGGATAAAGCATTCACACATTCTCTTTTGTCATCCTTACGGAGGGAGATCGGGTATTTTTCCAACTGCTTCCCGAAAACCGCTCGTGGACGGTCACGGCCGCAGCGCGAGACGCTCGGCCCTCGGTAAAGCCTGTTCGGTAGATGATCGGAGGATTAATACAAAAAAAAGCTTGCCCTCCGAGAGAGCCAAGCTTGCCAAAAAGCGGGATCAGCCTACGCGCNCCCAGCCGTTTTTTATGGCTTCCACAACCGCTTGCGTCCGGTCTTCGACATTCATTTTTTGCAGGATGTTGCTCACGTGGTTTTTCACCGTTTTTTCGCTGATGTAAAGCGCATCGCCGATCGCCCGATTGCTTTTGCCATCGGTCATCAATTGCAGCACTTCGCACTCCCGTCTCGTTAAAATATGCAGCGGCTTGCGGTATTCCACGTCTCGGAATCCCGATGACACTTGTTTGTTGCCGTTCGTCGCAAGGCGTCGGTATTCCTTGATGAGATTATGCGTGACCTTCGGATGGATGTATGCGCCTCCTTCGGCGACGACTTTCACGGCCTCGACGAGCGAATCCGCGTCCATCTCTTTCAGCAAATATCCCAAAGCGCCGGTCTTCAACGCGTGCGTGACGTAGTTTTCATCATCATGGATGGATAAAATGATGACTTTCACATCGGGATAGCGGTTGATCAGGCGGCGGGTCGCTTCGACGCCGTTTAGCCCCGGCATGTTGATATCCATCAGCACGACATCCGGCTTCGCTTCCGTCACGATATTTTCCGCGTCGAGCCCGTCATCGGCTTCCGCGACCACTTCAAAATAATCCTCCATTTCGAGGATGCGTTTAACCCCTTCTCGGAATAGCCGGTGATCGTCAATGATGGCAATCTTCGTCGTCATTTGTCGGATGTTCATCGAACACCATCCTCCTCAAGAATCGGAATTTGGATCAAGATGGTTGTCCCTTTGTTAGGCGCTGAGCGAATGTCCATTTTTCCTTCCAAAACTTCCGTGCGCTCCTTCATTCCGATCAATCCAAAGGTGTTTTCCGGAATATGGTTGGGATCAAAACCGATGCCGTCATCCCGAATCAATAAGATGACCGCTTTCAGGCGAAATTCGATGACCACATCCACTTGTTTCGGCTTGGCGTGCTTGCAAGCGTTTTGCACCGCTTCCTGAACGAGGCGAAACAGCGCCGCTTCCATTTTCCCCGGCAGGCGTTTTTCTTCCCCCAACCGGCGAAACTCAACGCGAATACCGGGATATTGTTCTTCGATCCGCCGCAAATATTTCTCCAACGTCGGCACCAAGCCGAGATCATCCAAGGACATGGGGCGCAGATCATAAATGATGCGGCGAACCTCATAAAGCGCGGATCGGATCATTTCCCTAAACTTAGAAATTTCTTTGGCCGATGCTTCCGGACCTTGATCCCGATAAACGCGCTCTACGATTTCAGAACTGAGCAAAACATGAGCTAAAACCTGAGCCGGACCATCATGGATTTCGCGCGAGAGGCGGCGCCGCTCTTCTTCTTGAGCTTCGATGATTTTCAGCCCGAAAGCTTGTTTCTGCTGTGCGTCCTCGATGAGTTCCCCCATCTTTTTTAAATCCCCGTTTAAATAATTGAGCACGACCGATGTTTGCGCAGCCAGCTTATCGGCTCTTTCCACCGTTTCCTTTAAACCTTTCAAACGGCGTTCGAGTTCATCGCGACGCTCCCGCAATTGCTTCTCTTTTTGGGCAACGATCGAGAGCTCCACTTGGATTTCATTGGCTTTTTCGTAAGCTGTTCGGATGGCTTCCTCGCTGTATTTTTGAAAATGTTTGCTGACTTCGGCAAGCCGAGATCGTGCCAATCTCGCCCGCTCTTCCAGCCGGTCATGGAGATGAATGGTTTCCGCCACTCTAAATTTTATGTCCGCCAATTCCCGCGATAATTCTTCGTATTCAGTGCGAGCCCGTTCGCCAATTTCAAAAATCTCCCTTTTGCTGCTGGATACGGTTTCAATCATTGTATTTAAGATGGTATCCAAGCGTTTCACGTCCAATTTTGCGCGTTCGGGATTGGAAATCATCATAATTCCCCCAATTACAATTTACAAAAACGGCGACGGTCGGACTAGTTCCTCCATACCTATTTCTGAATAGGACTTCATCTCTAATTAATCGGGCGAAACCGAACTTTCCCACCTTGCTGCCGGCCCTGTCTGGTCGGCTACAAGTCCGGCCGGAGGCGACACTTTTATTGTATATGATTATACAACCCATTCGCGTAATTTTTAACCTGTGTTGCGGAAATAAACCTGCACGGGATAAATTTTCCTGGCTCGTATAAGGCAAAATCCTTCGTTGAAAAAACGCAAAAACGTTTTGGACAAGAATAAGTCGTTAATACATAAGCCCGCTCAACAAAGCATCTTTATGTGACGCATCCTTATCGCTTGACTAATAGGAACCGGCTTCCCCTTTTTTCAACGATTTTTCATAAATCCTGTTCAAAATAGGTGTGCTATGGGACAGGATCGTCCGCAAAAAAATTGAAAGTCGCTTCTATTCGACGTATGATGAAAGGAGATGCATTTGACGAGGCGAGACAGAATGAAACCTCATTATTCCGTAAAGCAATCGGCCATCACCGAAATCGAAATTCAAAAATCACGGTTCATCGGCCGCGCGGAACGCGTCACATCGGAGGAAGAAGCGCGCGCCATCATCGAAAAGGTGACAAAAGAACATTGGAAGGCCACGCATAATTGTTACGCCTATATCGTCGGGGAGAACGCCCAGGTTCAAAAATCGAGCGACGACGGCGAACCGGCGGGCACAGCCGGCATTCCGATGCTCGAAGTCATTAAGAAAAAGCAACTTCGCGATACGCTCGTCATCGTCACCCGCTATTTCGGCGGCATCAAACTTGGAGCCGGAGGCTTGGTGCGCGCCTATTCCAAAACGTGCGCACAGGCGATCGCCGCAGCCGGCATCGTTGAACACGTCCCCGTCAAAATCTTTGATGTCGTCATTGATTACGCCTTGTACGGCACGGTCGACAACGCCTTGAAGCATACCGGCTATCTCGTCCGCGACACGCAATTTACCGAAAACGTGACGATAAAAATCGCGGTTCGGCTCGAAGACATTGACACATTCACCGCCTGGATGACGAATATCTGTAACGGTCAATGCCAAATCATCCCGGTTGAAGAAACCTTTTTGGAAGTGGACGTCAAGGATCAGGAAACCGGATGACCTTCACGCATAAATGATGTAAAAAATTTGACNCCCTATGTACAACCAAGCCGTTTTGGTATTATGATGATTAAGAGCGCAGCATAACATAGGAAAATTCTTCAAAACATGAAGCAAGCGGATTTTACCCATCCTTATTTATAAGATGGATCGCAGGAAGGTGAAGGTATGAATGCGCTTGAGGTGTCCCGCTACGCCATTGCTTTTCTCCTCGCATTGGGCGTAACAGTGGCTGCCACACCGATCGTCAAAAAGATCGCCTTAAGGTTTGATATAGTAGACAAGCCGACCGGAGGAAGGAAAATCCATAAACGCACGATGCCGTACCTGGGGGGCGTAGCCATCGCGCTCGGTTTTTTTGTGGGCTACTTTTACATAAAACCGGACATCCCGGCGGCCGGAGCGTTTTTGACCGGAGCCGTTCTGATCCTCCTCACCGGCATCATCGACGATAAATTCACGCTGCCCGCCAGATACAAACTGCTCGGACAGCTGGCCGCCGCCGTTCTCGTCGTCGCGAGCGGCATTACGGTCGATTTCATTCAATTTCCCGTTATCGGGCGCGTCGAATTCGGCCTCTGGGCTTATCCCATCACGGTCTTGTGGATCGTCGGCATCACCAACGCCATCAACCTTATCGACGGTTTGGACGGCCTGGCCAGCGGCGTCTCATCGATCGCATTGAGCACGATGCTCATCGTCGGCATTCTTGAGAACCAATATGCGGCCATGGCGCTGTCGATCATCCTTCTCGGCGGAACCATCGGGTTTTTGTTTTTCAATCTGCATCCTGCCAAAATTTTCATGGGCGATTCCGGAGCCATGTTCATCGGCTATACTTTGGCGATCATATCGATCATCGGTTTGTACAAAAGTTTAACCATCTTTTCTTTGATCATTCCGATCGTCATCTTAGCCGTTCCGATTTTTGATACATCGTTCGCCATCATCCGCCGCCTTGCCAAAGGCCAAAAGATTTCGACGCCTGACCGCATGCACTTGCATCACTGCTTGCTGAACATGGGCTTCAGCCATCGCACGACCGTCTTTATCATCTATACGATCAGTCTTTTCTTCGGCGTTTCCGCCATCGTTTTCTCGCGTTCCGTTCTTTGGGGATCGCTGCTCATTCTCATCCTTTGCATCGGATTGATCCGCTTTACCGTCGAACTTCTCGGCGCCTGGAACAACAAGCGGAAACCGCTCGTCAACGCGGTGAAGAAAATCGTCGTTCAAGGAAGCAAAAGCAAAGGATAACCCCCTCGTGACAGGATCTAATGAAGAAAGGAAAAGGCGTCGGAACCGTCGCTGCGAGAACCGAGCCGTCATGGATTCGCAATCACTTAAAACCGTCCCTTCCTAACGTGAAGGAACGGTTTTTTTATTGCGTTTGGCCGTTACAGCCGTCAACGCTCCGAAGCGCGGTAAATAAGACCTCATCAAGCACAAAAAACGGATCAGATCCTATGACTGGTAATCCTTTCGCCCAAGTGGGATGATGTTGGATTTTATTCTTGATACGAAAAGAGCTCATTGGCTGTTTTAGAAATTCCAATAACGGCTTTAAAAATTCAATTGCCGCCGATTTTCATTGAATTGTTCATCCTTGTTTCCGTTGAATTCATCCGGTTTTCATTGAACGGTTAAAAAAGCGCCTTCGTCGTTTTATGACGCGGATTGAAGGGCGAAAAGAGTTAAAATAACTCATAAAAAAAGCCGATCCCGCAAAAAGCAGAGATCGTCCGATAAAACGGCGGCAAAATCGCCCCTTTTATGAACGGCCAACCGCGCTCACGCCCCATTTTTTAAACATGATGATGCTCCCTCGATCAGGAGCGTCCACCGGCCTTCTGCCGATACCGTTCGATCGCTTTCTTACCTTCCCAAATAACGTTGAACAGCCGATCATTTTCCTTCGCAGTGCATTTGATCATAAAAAACCGCACCTCAAACTGTTAGTGGCATCTAACAATTGAGGTGCAGCTCAGAAATTCGGGGCTTTACGGATTTGTTGCAGTGCCAACCGATCCGTTCCAGTTTTGTCCCGCATTTTCGTTTCCGGTCGTGCTGTCCGTGATTTGGCTTAAGCCCAGCTCCTGCCTGATTTTTGCGGTAACCTCCGCTACCCCCGCTTGATCGGGGACAAAATACCAGACACCATTGATCGTCTCGCCGCGCCCTTTATCATCGAGCCGGATCGATTCGATGTTCGAACTGCTGATGTTGGCATACGCCCGCTCCAGAGCATACATATCCGACGGTTTCAAGTTCGTTTCCACGTTTTTGCCGAAAATGTGCGAGAGCTCGTCCACCTTAAAGATCGTTTTCGCGCTGACCGCTTGGCTGATCGCCGCTTTGATCACTTGGCGTTGCCGGTCATTGCGGCCGAAATCGCCGCGCGGATCGCGCTTGCGCATGCGAACGTAAGCCAGGGCTTGTTCGCCGTTCAAATGCATCGGGCCTTTCTTGAAATAAATGGGCTTATTGTGGTTAAAAATATCTTTTTCCCAGAAATCAAACGGGACGTCGACGGTGATGCCGCCGATTTCATCGATCGCTTTCGCGAATCCGTTAAACCCGATTTTCACATAATAATCGACGGGCACTTGCAAAAAGTTTTCGACCGTTTCGATCGTCGCTCTTGTCCCGCCGTAGCCGCTCGCGGAACCATAGGCATAGGCGGAATTGATTTTATCGAGCACACCGTTGCGCCCAGCGATCGGCACCCGCGTATCCCTCGGAATACTCGTCATGGTCATCTTATGGGTATGCGGGTTTAACGTCACAAGGATGAGCGTGTCGGTCCGGCCGTTTTTCCCCCCGGTGGAATAATCTTCTACGCCCATCAATAGAATGGAAATGGGATTTTTTCCGATCGTTACGGAGCTTTCACGGTATTTGGAGTGATCGCGGCCAAGCGGTGTATAGGACTCTTTAGCCGCTTTGTATACATTATAAAAACCATAAGCTACGTAACCGCCGATAAGCAATATGATGAAAAGCAAAACGAAGGCAACGACTTTCAAGCGCCGTCTCCGTTTTTGCTTCTTTTTTACAGCCTGTCTTGTGATCCCCATGTTTTTCCCCTTTTCAACAGTTGGACTTACAACCTTTAATATATCACAAAAGACCCTCAACATGAGAATTAAATTTTAGTTATTTTTACGAACTGATTGTAACATTTACCGTAATTATTCTATATATTAAAAATATTGTTTGCGTGATGTATAAAACAATGGCATGGGCGCCGAGACAACCATTGATTAATCGCTAATATAGAGGCGGTATAGCCAGAGGAAATTCCGCCGCTCACCCTATCTTGTATTTTGCGGATGAAGCGATCGACGGATAAGGCGAGATTTCATGTACGGATGAGACCTGGATGCATAAATAGCGATGAAAAATGTAGTGAAAAGGACAAATATGCCGGCATCCAACCAACCGCTATGGATCGCCGGTAAAAATAAAAATCTTGGTTATTGCGATATCCCTCTTATTTGCGAAATTCTTGGGAAACCATGGCGGTTCATGCGAATGGTCGCTTCCGGCATGGTCCCGAATCCCCCCATTCGCTCTGGCACTCCACCACATCACGCCGCGATTCTCATGGCATACGTCAATCCTTTAGGCGCCGTCCCATATATGCGCCTATTCACCACATCACCGGCCTGTATGAGGCTCCGCTCGCCCCCCGAACAGAAGGTAGGCCTTGTTGATCCTTTCGACAAGGTGCTCCAGTGAAAAATTTTGATTTACCCTTTCCGCCAACCGGCTCCCCCGTTGCTTTAATATGCCCTTCTTCTTTAACGCGACGGCTTCCACTATCGCTTGATAAAGGGCCTCCACATCCTTTGGCGGGACAAGCCAGCCGTAACGGCGATCGATGATCAAATCCCCGACACCGCCGACATCGGTGGCGATGACGGGCACGCGGGCTTTGGCCGCTTCCAAAATCACGAGGGGAAAGCTTTCGCTGAGCGACGGCAGCACCATCACGTCGGCCAATTCATAAAAAGGCTGCGCATTTTTCTGGTGCCCGAGCAAGATCACGCGTTCACCGAGCCCCCAGCGTCGCGCCTCATCGGCCAAGCGCTGTTTGAGCAATCCATCCCCGATGATGAGCCATTTCACCGGGAGTTGCGGGCAGATGTCGACGACTTTTCGCAGCGCTTTTAATAAATACATATGGCCTTTGATCGGATGCAGCCGGGCCACGGTCAGGAGCACAAAATCCTCATCGGACAAGCCGACGTCGCGCCTCTGATGGGTGGCAACCTTTGCGATGGTGTTTTTAAAGGAAATGCCGTTGTAAATGACGGTAATCTTTTGAGAAGAAACGCCGAGGCTTTCCAATATGTTTTTAAAACGGCCAGAGATGGCAAAAAGATGATCCGCCTTTTTTAAAACGTGGACATTCATCCGGGTGAACAGCTGGCCTTTTAAGCCGCGGCCGATGAAATCGAGCCGGGGATCGCTGTGCACCGTTGTCATCCATGTGAAGCGGATGAACGGTTTCAACAAGAACCCGTACACGTTGGCGCGGGCACCGTGGGTATGCAGAATGTCGATGCGTTGGCCGCTTATGATTGCTTTCAGCCTGAAGAGCGCCGTCGCGTCATAGCGCGTGTTTTGTCGAAGCCAAAATACTTTAATGCCCAATTGTTTCGCCTCATCGTAGATTTCCCCGCGTTCGAAGACGCATAAATACACATTCTGCTTATCGAATCGCTCTAAAAGCGGGAGCAAATGATTTTTCGAACCGGCCGATTCCTTCCCGCCGATGAGATGCAATACCTTCATGGCTTCGCCTCCTCACGCGCGCGCCGGATCGCCCCAGCCGCAAGGAAAAAGAAAAACGTGAACACCTTGTCTTCCCATATGTTGTAATACAAGCCGGCGAAACAAGCGCCGAACAACAGCCCCAATAACATGACGGCGGAGCGGGCGCCGCTTTTTTTGATCTCCAAGATTTTCACCATGAATCCGAGCAAATATACGGCAAACAGTAGAACGCCCGCCGCACCGGTCTCCACGAGGATCTGAATGTATTGGTTGTCGGCGTACATTGACGCGGGAAGATGATAGCGCGGATAAAGCGGCGAACCGTACGCGTGGGCGGCGGAATCGCCGAACGTGCCAAAGCCGGCGCCGACCAACGGATGATCGCGAAAGACTTCCATCCCCTTTTTAATAATGAAAAGCCGTCCGCTGTCCATGCTTTGCGCGACCTGATTCCGGTCGAACGCGGAAGTGAACCGTTGCGGCCCCTGCGCCTGCTTCATTTTCGTTATTTCATATTCACCCATATTGCTGGCCGCGAGATGCACCGGGTAAGCGACGAGCACGATCCCTAAAAAGAGCGGAAGCAGCGCAGACAAGAGCGCCCGCTGCGGGCGGTACCAGAGCCAACAAGTGATAAACACGACGAAAAAGCTGATCACCGAACCGCGGGAAAACGTCAGCACAAAAACGCCCGCCATCCCGATAAGCCCCAAAAACAGGCCGCGACGCGTCCAGACCGCCACGCGTGAGCGTAATCCGGCATACTGGGCCAGCAAGCTGATCGTGAACAAATAGCAAAGCCCCAAGTAGTAGGCGAGGACGTTCGGGTTGCCCGGCATGCCGTAGATGCGGTTGCGGTTGGTCGCCGACAGGTTCCAGTTTTTCCATGCCTCGGGCACGCCCAGCGTCCGATGCGACAGCTTTTCCATCAAACCTTGCGCGCAAACGACCATGGCCGTCCAAAAGCAAACCCATAAAAAAAGGCGAAGATCTCCTTCCGTGATTCGTTCAAAACGCCTGACGATATAAAAAACGAGATACATCAATAAAAAAGCGCGGATTTCGAATAAAATCGCCGATAATGGGACGGATGAAACGAACGCCACAACCGCTCCCAAACCGATAAAACCGAGATACNCCCATTCAAAGGCGTTTAAGTTAAACAGCTCGCGCGGACGTCCCGCCCGCCATTTATCAAAAATAACCCTGACGAGCGCGGCGGCTACGACAACATCCGTCAACGCTTTTAAACCGGGGCTATAAGCGACGAGCCATTCCCGAGCCGGCACGTAACACGCAAGCACCATAAGGCCTGTTTTCGGCTGCAAAAACGCCAAAACGCCGGCCGAGATGACCGCCACCACCCCCGCGGCGGATGACGCCAAAACGCTGGCCGCCGCCAAGAGAAGTAAAACAACAATGAGTGCACGAGCGTATGCGGGCTGAGGCATGTTTCCATTTTCCCTCCCTCCCCATCCTGGTTTGTGCAGAAAGCCGCTTTCTTAAACGTTCCATCGCATATGCGGCGAAAGGGCGATGTGCGTTATGGCCGCATTGCGAAAGGCCGCTTCTTTTTCCTGACCGTTTCGCGGAGAGAGAGAAACGTTTCTTCCCGCATTCTCCGAGCATGTTCCCTTCCGCTCGTCATCTTGCGGAAAAAGGGTTCCGAAAAGAGGCGGGACGAAAAGACTTGGTGACCAACGCCAACGTATAGAAGCCGGCCGCTTTGGACGACACTTTAACGAATGAAACGAAATGGAGCGAAACCAGTCGAAAGGCAAACGAACGGCGGCATACAGTTTGCCCGGATGGCTAAAATGTCCGAATGCGAACTCGATCCGAGCCGTCAAAACTTTTTTCATTTCAATTTTTAAAGGCGGCATATAGCTGCATGTGAGGCTTTTTTGTACGTCTAAAAAGGGGAGGAGAAACCCCGTGCGCGTGCTCATGATGACCATTTTCGACTATCCGCACACCGGCGGATTATCCACCCATATGCAAACGTTAAGCGCCGGTTTGGAACATTACGGCCATCAGGTCGACATCCTTTCTTTCAGCGATCTTCCGCCCTACACGAGAAAAGGGCTTGTCCAAGGGCCGAGCTTTATCATGAACAAAGTCAAGCACGGGAGAGGGTTTGTTTGGAGTCAATTCCAAAGAAAGGCTCTGCTCGGCAAACGCCTGTACGGCCATATAAAAAACGCCCGATATGATCTCATCCACGCCCACGATGTGTTCGCCGCGCTGGCGGCCGCGGAACACGGCCGTTTAACGGTCTTGACCGCGCACGGATACATGACGCGCGAAGCCGTGAGCAAAGGGGCGATTCAACCGCAAACCGCCGAAGAAGCTCGGCTGTTGTCCGCGGAAATCCGCGCCTATCGAAGCGCGCCTCAAGTCGTCACCGTCGATGAACGCATCAAGCGTTACATCAAAGAAACGGCCGGCGTCGACGCCGTCGCGATTAAAAATTTTATCGACTTGGAGGTTTTTCACCCTGATAAACGACGAAGAGACGAGATCCGGGACGAATTGGGGCTCCCGCGGGAGGCTGCGCTTCTTTTTGTTCCGCGGCGGCTCACGAAAAAAAACGGCGTGATTTATCCCGTCATCGCCTTGCCGGAAATCTTAAAAAAATATCCCAATGCCCTCCTCCTTTATGCCGGTGATGGAGAGGAGCGGCCGGCCATCGAGCGAATCATCGAGGCGCGCGCTCTGCAGCGCCACGTGCGCCTGCTGGGCGCCGTTTCCCACGACCGGATGCAAAAGTATTACGTGGCGAGCGACATCGTCCTGATTCCCAGCGTGCATTCCGAAGGCGTAGAAGAGGCCACCTCCATCGCCGCCCTCGAAGCGATGGCGTCCGGAACCCCGGTGATCGCCGGCAACGTCGGCGGCTTGAAGGAGATCATTGCGGACGGCAGCGACGGCGTTCTCGTGCCGCAAAAACAGCCACAAGCGCTCGCAGGCGCCGTCATCGAATTATTGGACCGGCCGGATTTTCGCGCACGCCTGGCGGAGCAAGCCCGGGCAAAAATGGAACGGGAGCATTCCCACCTCGCCGCCGCCCGCCGCTACATTGAGCTTTACCGGGAAACATTGGAAAAGAAACCGCCCGTCATGGAATGAAGCCGCGCCGAACCGATGTGACGAGCGATCCGACGGTGACTCCGCCTTCCCCCCGTTTTCGGCACAGACGGCCTGGATCGGGTCGACGGAAAAGAGCGAACGCCGCGACAAACAATGAGAGCACAGAAAATGGGGAGCGGAAGGACTCCGACCTTTCCCTTTTAAATTTTAGGCGCACGCATAGTAACATTTCTTTTGAGCGAAAACCGATGGACAAGTTTACGCATCGCATCCGTGGTTGGATCGGGCCGATCCATTCATGTGCCCGTTTTCGGGAATGGGCATGAAGAGAATCTGAACTTCTGCAATCTGAACAAACCGAAAGCGCCGGTCTTCATCGGCTCAAGAGACATAAACTTATAAACCGAATGGGATGCACGTTTGGCCGATCGGTCGGAAGGCGCCAAAACAAAGGAAGGCGAAATCTGCCAAGGGAAACACGGAAGCGGCGTGACTGAAACGGCCTGTTCAAATGCGCCGACGGGTTCCGTTCGGCCAACGGTCGGAGCCGCGGAGGGGACGGTTAAAACCATGACCGCATTTAAAAAAACGGCATTTTACCTCTTATTGCTGTCGATTGTCTTGAAATTGGCGGGTTTTTTACGGGAAAGCGTCATCGCCGGCGAATTCGGAGCCAGCCGCGTGACGGACGGATTTCTGCTGGCTTATAACCTGCTGACCCTTTTCATGCTGATCGTCGCCACCGGCTTCAACAACGTGTTTTTGCCACTTTACGTGAAAAGCCGTGCCGCCGACCCGACGGCGACGGAACGAAGCGCCAACGCGCTGCTGAACCGATCCTTGTTGCTGTTTTTTCTTCTCGGTCTCTTGTTTTATGTCGGGCTGCCTGTGATCGCCCCCTATGCTCTGGGATTTACGAACGAACCGACGCGCTTGACCGTCGTCGAAGCTGGTCGCTTTTTCGGTCTGTTTCTCTTTCTTTTCGCCCTTACAGGGATTCTGGAATCTTATCTTCAAGCGCGCTACGTCTTCGTCCCGACACAAATCGCCAAACTGGCGGGAACGCTCGGCAGCGCCCTTTTCGGCCTCTGGTTCTCAAATCGGTACGGCATCATGAGCCTCGCGTACGGATTCGCCGTCGGAACGGCCGTCGGCGTAGCCCTTCAAGGTTTCTATCTTTATAAAACAGGGTTTAAATGGCGGCCGCAGCTGAATTGGAACCCCCGCTTCGGCGAGGCCTTTTTTGTGATGCTTTGGCCGGCGTTGCTCGATACGCTTGTCGGGCCGATCAATTCGTTCGCGGACAAATTGTTCGCGACGTCCAGCATCGCCGGCGCCGTGACTTACCTCAATAACGCTTCGCTTATCGCCAGCCTCCCGACCGCGCTCTATGCAACGGCGATCGCTTCGATTCTCTTTACGCAAATGACCGAAGCGGCACGTTCGCCGTCTTTTATAAACCTTATATCGAACGGTGTCCAATCCGCATTGCTCATTCTCGTTCCCGTGGCGGCGGGCCTTGTGATCGCGAGCGGCGACATCGTTTCACTCATTTATGAACGCGGCGCCTTTACCGCCCATGATACCGCGGAAACCGCGGACGTCCTCGCCCTTTATGCACCGCTCGTCGCCGCACAAGGGGCGCAAGCGGTGATCGCCAAAGCCTTTTTTGCCTTGGAACGCGCCCGGACGTTGCTGAAAATCAGCGTCACGACGATCGCGGCCAACTTGTTGCTCAACGCCCTCTTCATGCTTTGGCTTGGTTATAAAGGACTCGCTTTGTCGAGCTCGCTCGTATCGCTTTATTTCGTCACGGCATCCGCCTATGTGCTATACAAGCCGTACGACCGGCGAAAATGGAAAGCCTTATGGCAAGGGCTATTAAAGATTATCCCCCCGACCGCAATCATGGTTCTGTCCCTTGTGCTCACCCGACAAGCCGTTTTTTTGCCGCTGCCCCCGTTTTGGCGCGTGATGGCCGAATGCGCCTTTGGCGCCGCCGTGTACGGCCTCGCCACCTGGTTTCTGAACCGGTCGGGGTTTTGGTTGATAAAAGGAGGATGGAAAGGAAGCCAACCCTAACATCTTGTTTCATGCCATGTGAAGCATTATTTACGAGAAATATATTTGTAAAGAATTTTTAATATCTGTCTAACTCTTTCTCGTATAAATTTCAATAGACACTATGTTACACTGATAATAGAGTGGTCTTGTTGAATTTGATCAACAAAGGTGTTATGTTGCATTGACATGTTTGAACACTTTAGAGGTGATTTTTTTGAGTAAGGTACGTAAAGCCATTATCCCAGCCGCAGGATTGGGAACGCGGTTTTTGCCGGCAACAAAAGCCATGCCGAAAGAAATGCTCCCCATTGTCGATAAACCCGCCATCCAATATATCGTTGAAGAAGCGGTCCAATCCGGCATCGAAGATATCATCATTGTCACCGGCCGCAATAAACGTGCCATCGAGGATCACTTCGATAGTTCCCCGGAATTGGAATACGTGCTAAAAAGTAAAAATAAAACCTCACTGCTTGAAGAAGTTCAACGGTCGACGCACTTGGCCGAAATCCATTATATTAGACAAAAAGAACCAAAAGGCCTGGGACACGCGGTCTGGTGCGCCCGCAAGTTTATCGGCAACGAGCCTTTCGCCGTTTTGCTGGGCGACGATATTTTTCGCGGCGAAAAACCGGGATTGCTGCAATTGATTGAGCAATACGAGCGCACGCAATCATCGGTCATCGCCGTCCAAAAAGTCCCCTACGACCAAACGCACCGGTATGGCGTCATTGATCCTGCGGAAGACAAGCAAGAAGGCCGGTTATTTGCCGTCAAACGTTTCGTTGAAAAGCCCGCCCCCGGAACGGCACCATCGAATCTCGCCATCATCGGCCGTTATGTATTAACGCCGGAGATATTCGACTTCTTGGATCGCCAAGAAATCGGTGCCGGCGGCGAGATCCAATTGACGGACGCCATTCAAAAATTGAATAACGTCCAAAACGTCTATGCGTATGATCTGATCGGCGAACGGTTCGACACCGGCGAAAAGCTGGGCTACTTAGAAACCATTTGTTCTTTCGCATTGGAAAACCCGGAAATCGGAGAAGATGTTTTCCAATTGCTCAAACGGCTCATTGCCAAATACGAAAAAGTTGAAAGCATTATCGAAAAATAATTCGCCTAAAGGTCAATTAAAAAGGGGCTGACCAAAAGCCACCGAGTGGTAAACTTTTGGTCAGCCCCTTTTAACGCTTATTGCGCGACCAAATATTTCCCGCTTTGTTTCCGCATGACCTCTTCTTTATATTTTTGTTTCTCTTCTTTCGACATGCTTTTGTACTCTTTCAAAAACTGCTCGTATTTCGGCATGACCTCTTTAATCGAACCGTAATCCCGCAACTCTCCGTACTCCAGCCAAAGCGCTTTTTCGCAAAACTTCTTGACTTGCCCGAGCGAGTGGCTGATAAAAAAGATCGTCTTGCCGCGTTTTTTAAAGTCGTTCATCTTGTCCAAACATTTATCGGCAAACGTCTGGTCGCCAACGGACAAGGCTTCGTCGATCACCAAGACATCCGGGTCGATGTTCACCGAGATGGCGAAACCGAGCCTTGACTTCATCCCGCTCGAGTACGATTTGACCGGTTGATCGATGAATTTGCCGATATCGGCGAATTCGATAATTTCCGGTTCCAGCTCACGGATTTCCTTTTTGCTGAAGCCGAGCATCAAGCACTTTAATTCGATGTTTTCCCTGCCGGTCAACTCGTTGTTCAAACCGGAAGCAATGGCGATGAGCGATGCTTGTCCCTTCACTTCAATCGTGCCCGATGTCGGCGGTATGACGCCGGCGATCAGATTCGAGAGCGTCGACTTGCCCGAACCGTTGACGCCGACGACCCCAATCACATCGCCCTCTTCCGCTGCAAAACTGATGTTGCGCAAGGCGTAAAAGTCCTCGCCGCGGCCGCCGAATAAGATATCCAGCAACTTCTCGGAATTCGACTTGTACATTTTATATTTTTTCGTGACGTTTTTAAGGACAACCGAATGCCCCATGGCTAATCACATCCGTTATTATAAATAGTCGACGAAATGGTCCCTGAACCTGAGATGAAGCACCGAACCGACGATAAACATGAATAAAGTGACCGCCCAGAAATAAAGCGTGTAATGCCAATGCATCACACCGTACCAAGACGTGCCGAGCAAGGCGGCACGATACCCCTCCACTACGTATGTCAAAGGATTAATCTTCATGATGGTCAGCGCAATGCCCTCTTTCGTCGTCCATAAAACGGGCGTTAAATAAACAAGCATGCGAACGATCGATTGGACGATCATGTGCACATCACGGACGATCGTAGATAATGTCGAAGTGATCAACGATAGCGATATGGTCAAGAACAATACGCAAATCATAAAATACGGCAGTTGGACGATATATACGGACAACGATTCGCCAGATAGCAACAAAATGGCATAGATCACGACCAAGAACATGAGATGTTGATAGAACTTCGAGAAAATGATGTATGTCGGGATCACGCTCATGGGAAAATTCATTTTGGCGATCGTTCGAATCCGGCTGTAAACCGATCTGGATCCTTGCAATATCGCCTGATTGATAAAATACCAGGCGACGAAACCGGCAAACAACCAGTGGTGATACGGAATAGTGCCATAAAAGTTATGATGCCTTGCTCTATAAATGCCAAATCCAAACACAAACCAATAAATGCCGATTTGTATCATCGGATTAATGATTTCCCATAAAATGCCCAAATAATTATTTCGGTTGGCGCTTTTCAATTCGTAAAGCGACAGCCTGCGGATTAAGTAAAAATTATTCACTTGTTCCTTCAAGATGATCCAAACGGAACGCATAAGTTGATCCTTTCTACCCGTTATTGACGTCATATTCCCGGGCCGAGCGGTTCAAAAAGACTTTTTCGACGATCCGATGTGAGGATTCCCCGCATTCCAAATAGCAAAATCTTTGATGAAAAGCGTCAAACGATGCAGGAAGCCGGTAATTGTTCCGCTCCAAATCATGGACCGCGGTGATGACTTCCTCTGTCGTCGTCACGAGCGGACCGGGCGCTTCGTTTTCAAAATCAAAGTAAAAACCGCGGATTTTGTCCCGGTATGTGTCGATATCGTAAACATAAAAGATCATCGGCCGCTTCAAAATGGCATAATCAAAAAACACCGAGGAGTAATCTGTGATGAGCAGATCGGATATGACGTATAGTTCACGGATATCCTCATGATTGGAAAAATCAAAAGCAAAACCGTCATAACGGCTTAAATCAAATTGCTCAGCCACGAGATAATGCATCCGTAATATTATAACATATCGATCTCCGAGTTCTCTTCTGAGCAAATCCAAATCCAATTTCAGATCGAATTTGTAACGCCCTTTGGCATAGTACTCGTTGTCACGCCATGTCGGGGCGTACAAAATGACTTTTTTATCTAGCGGAATTCCATATTTTCGTTTGAGCGCCTCAATGGTTTCCGGTCGATTGGCTTTAAAGAGATAATCGTTGCGCGGGTACCCGGATTCGATGATTTCTTTATCAAATTGGAACGCGCGGCGGAAAATTTCCGTCGAATACCGATTGGGCGAAATCAGATAGTCCCAGTTTCGCGATTCTTTATAGAAGTTTCTTTTATATTTTTCGGTCGTCGTTCCCGGCATATGCACTTCTTCGATATCCGCCGCCAGTTTTTTCAGAGGCGTGCCGTGCCAGGTTTGCAAATAAATCGTGTGCTTCGGTTTGGGTATCCAAAGCGGCAGGCGGCTGTTGGTCACCCAATACTTCGCCAGCGCCATCAAAAATAACCATTTAACCGTAAAACGTTTGACAACTTTTACATCTTTATCCATGAAGTTTTTAAGATACCGAGGGTCTACGCTCCAATACATGTTATACTTCGGGTAATTCTCTTTTAAATATTCGTAAATGGCCCGCGGATTACAGCTGTATTGTTTGCCGAGATAACTTTCAAAAACGATGAGATTCCTTCTGGCCGGCAGTAAACCGACCAATTTAAAAACATATTTATATAAATTTTTTACAACCGATGTCTTTTTTATCTTGGAAAGATTAATCATGGTAATCCCCTTGACCACGAACAATTTTGTTGCAGATTTGCCTCAGAACTCTTGTTTTTCCCCGATTTCGTCCAATAATTCCATCCACAATTTGCCGATATTCGATATCTCGAATCTTTTTACGTTTTCAAGAGCTTTTTGACCAAAGGCTTTACGCTTATCTTTGTCCCTGATCAATTCGATGATCCCATCCGCAAGGGCCTCGACATTGCCGTTTTCAACCAAAATACCATCTTCATTATGAGCAATGATTTCAGCGGGCCCCTTGGGGCAATCAAAGCTGACCACAGGGACTCCACATTGCATGGCCTCTACAATCACCATGCCAAACCCTTCGAACCGGGAACTCAGGACGTAAATAGAAGCTTTCGACAACTCTTTCTCAATATTCTGGGTTGGCCCCATCAACAGGACGTGATTATACAAACGATTCTTCAATATGAGATTTTGAAGGTTTCTCTTTTCCCGTCCATAACCAAAGATTTTTAGTTTCCAGTCCGGGTAATATTGGACAACTTTTTTAAATGCCTCAATCAGCAGGTCAAACCCTTTCTGAGGAGCCAATCTCCCCGCAGCAATAACGACTTTATCCTCCAAAGGCGATATTTCTCCACTGAACTTCGGTACCGAATTTGTGATTTTCCTGACTTTTACCTTTTCATTTTTAAATATCTGTTTGTATTCTTCTGTGTCGCTATCCGTTAACGTGATCAGATAATCCAATTTTCCATAATATTTTTTAATGGCCCTTTTTAACCTGTCAGGATAGATTTCAAAATTCAAATGTTCCTCTCCGATCAAACACACGCCTTTATTCGCATATTTAGCAGCCAACAAATTGAAGCTCGGCCTAGTCGTAATCAAGACGCCGGATTTAATCGATTTAATATAAGCGATTGTTTTTATATCCGACAGCAGCGAAAAAGTGTGATAGGCTTCATCATCGGGGTGAATGAAGCGGCTCTTCCTTTTTAAAAGCTGGTTCGCCACTTTTCCCTTTATAGTATGAGCTCTTTTGCGCGGTTTTGAAGCATCGTGTAAAATCGTCAGTTTTATACGCGGATCAATTTCAAAGAATTGGCTTTTTCTCCGCGTGAAAACACTGGCAATTTCCACATCGTAATGATGTTGCGCCAGATAGTTTGCCACATTTAATACCGTACGAACGGTACCGCCCATTCCGTATATGTCATAAATCAAAAAATGGATCTTCATCTCTTGTCACCTAATCTCGTTAAATACTCGATTAATGGTACGTTCTGATGCATGACCATCTTCAAGATTGCAGAAGCGATTCCGGAACGTCTCATATTTATGGCGATAATCCGCAAAAACACTGTCGATATTTTCGAGGGCCTCAAACAGTTCATGGTCATTAAAGACTAACGGGCCGGGTGCTTCCTCAACAAAATCGAAGTAAAAACCTCTGACTTTCGATTGATATTTGTTAAGGTCATAAGTGAAAAACAACATCGGCCGATTTAGATTGGCATAATCAAACATGACCGAAGAATAATCCGTAATTAACAGATCAGAAATTAAATATAGCTCTTGGATGTCATCATAAAAAGTGACATTGTAAACGAACCCTTCATAGCCGCGAATTTGACAACGGGCCGCATCAAAATAATGAAGCCGTAAAAGCAACACGTATTCATCGGCAAATCGTTCTCTAAATTTCTTTAAATCAAAGCGGAATTCAAAGGGACTATGCTTTGATGATCCTTGATGTTCATAATCACGCCAAGTGGGGGCATAGAGAATGACTTTTTTATCAGGATCGATGTTTAACTTAGCTTTTATTTCCCTGATTTTTTCATTATGGTCCGGACGGTAAAAAACGTCGTTTCTCGGATAGCCGTATTCCAAAACTTCTTTTTCGAAACGGTATGCCCTTTTTAATATATCTCCGGTATATTTGTTTGGTACAACAAGATAATCCCATTGTTTTACGCGTTGCATCAATTCCGGCGCTGTGTTTTCAGCATACGATACAGAATTTGGGTCCACGTCATAACCCAGACGCTTTAATGGTGTGCCATGCCACGTTTGCAGAAATACAGCGCCCTTCCTCTTTTTGAAAAAGTCGGGAAAGTTCGCGTTATTAACAAAATATTTGGCGACCGCCATGTAATAAAAATATTTGAGCGAGCGCGGTCTTACAAGAACGGCACGGCCGGGTATTTCTTTACGCAAGTCCTTTAATACCCAAACCGCTTTTATGCGCGATTTCACCTTTAACATTTCTTCGTAAAGCGCCTTGGGATTGCAGGCATAGCTATTCCCATAAAAACTTTGAAAAACGATGACATTTGATCGCAACGGCAAAAGACGCCTCAATAAATTGTAAAAACCAATTTTTGCTCGCGACAAAACGTTTTTGATAACTGGATATCCATTATTAATCTTGTCTTCAAGCGACAATTCCACTTTATCGGGATTAACGATCAAAGAAAAAATGGAAGACATTTCTTTAAAATCGATCCGGCAATTCAAGGAGTCAAAATGAACGTTTTTCAAAATATCATTGACATGAGCCATTAAATTATTTTTCTTTAAATCGCACACGGCCGTAAATTCATATTCCACAACCGTTCGATTGGTTTTTCTCAAATGCCAAGTCACGGGTAAATGATATTTTTCTCCATATGGAGCTTTGACGACAATCTCCCCGTTTTCCTGAGCCTCATCAATAAACTCATTGGGTTCCATAATATTGATTTTTCCATTGATTTCAAGCCTTTGATTCTTTACTCTCATTCGCTGAATGGACTTTGGATAAATGTAATTACGAACCAGTATCGAGACGTTATCAAAGACTGTGTAATAAGGCTTCGCCACCAAAGCAATCGACGCGTGATCAGTAATAAGCTGTTGAGGGAAAACCATGATTTTTTGTTTTCCCTTAATCCCATCCATACGTGTGGCTAAACGAATTTTCTCATCGTTAATGATTAAATAAAGATCCCAAACGCCTTCATATAACGCACCTTCATTAATCAACCTGCCGAGGTCAATTTCTAAATTGAACTGGGAATCGACAATTTCCACCGGAAGTTCTATCGATGAATCCACGTATCGCTTTTTCAACTGGACTTGATATACCCCATCTTTTACATCTAATCCGGTTTCGCTGCCGGCATATATCTTGGCGTCACAAAAAATTTTTCCGGACTCGGCATAAATTGAACGCACTTCGACATGTAACGATCTTTTGGGAACATAAAAAGACAAGGTGTTCGTCTTTTTATTCCTTTTAATCATCAAATCCGAAGAACGCTCAATAACCGTTTCAAGATCCTCTTGATTAAAAGATGGAGATAATTTTAAGGCCACTTCTTTTGTTTCCGTTCCGTTGTCCAATTCAATGAAAAGATCAATGTCTCCGTCTTCTATTTCCCCAAAATCAATTTTGTTCAAATCGATACTGGCGGAGAACCCGGCCCAATCATAGGATTCTCCCGAAAAAGCAAAATTCGTTGAAATATCTTTTCGCAGTGTGCTTTCCGCTTCATATTTAAGCTCAAAATCGATATCATCACTGCGAAGCACCAAGTTTTTGCGAATCGCTCCCGGATTTTTGTCGTCCCATCCAGGATAAAACGCATAGCCGCTTAATGTAAGGGTCACATCATCATCTAAATCTAGTTTATCTATATAAGCCAAGCCATAAATCGGCTTTATTTTAAAAGAAAAATTACCTTTTACCGTTACATAGGGTTCGATCAATAATTGACTCTCGTTATCAATTAAAATTTTATTTTCCAAGTCGTTTTCGTTAAGATTGGATCTTAAACGATACTTATTGCTCGTTTCAGGCGTTTCGAACAGCACATACGCGTCCCAGATATTTCCTGATGTAAACTTCGATAAATGATCCGATACATCGATTTTCGCTTCAAAAGAAGTGTTACTATTCGTACTCCTAAAACTTAAAAGCGGAAAGGTCAGAGTCCTTCCGCTCTCCCTTTCCTTAAAAAGCAAGCTTTGGTTTTTTAAATGCCCATCTATATTCGCGTGAATTCGAATAACCAAAAAATCTTTATTCAATTCAAACGTATCGATCAAACAATTAATAACAATTTTTGGTTTCCACAAGGCATTGAAGATACTCACTATGACGTACTCCTCTCACTTCTGCTAGACGTAAGAATCTGAGCTTCCTCCATGCCATAAAGAAAATCGATGATGTTTTTACTGGAATGCCCTTTTGAATATTGGTTCCACTTCTTGGCGAACTCCTGCACCTTCGCCATATCAAATCGATTTTCCTTAATCAATTGGATGATTTCCCCGGTCGATTGGGCGATGGGGCCAGGGACCAAATCTTCATACGCTCCCCATAGCCCTCTTTCTTTTGAATACTCTTCTAAATCATAGGGGTAAAAGATCATCGGTTTATTCAGCAAGGAAAATTCATACGGAATGGAGGAATAATCGGTAATCAGATAATCAGTAATCAACAGCAATTCATTCACATCGGGATAATCGGAGTAATCAAATACAAAATTTGGATAGAGTTTTTCGTAGTCCAACTTATCTTTGATGGCCGGATGCAGTTTCAAAAGCAAAACAAACTCGTTTCCAAGCTCATCCGCCATTCTCTTAATATCCAATTGCATTTCAAAATAATCTAATTGGCGATCCCTGTACGTCGGCGCATACAAGATCACCTTTTTATCTACAAGCTTAGGATTGTGGTCCAATAACTTTTTTACAGCTCTATTCTGCATCTTTTTATCATAAAAAAGATCGGTCCTAGGAATTCCGGCCCTCAATATATTTTCGGGGGGGATGGAAAACGCCTCGATAAATATATTGGCCTGCGCCTCCGAACCGACAGTGATTTTATGAAATTGATGATATACCTTTCTAAATCGGGTACGGGCCCTTTTCGGTCGAGTGTCAATCGAGCGATCTTTTAATCCGAATGTTTTAATGGCCCCTGCAGCATGCCATAATTGCAGACAAATGACATCCGGTTTAAACGTGATTGCGGATAAAAACGCATAATAATTGTCCACAATTATTCTCTTGGATGTCGCTAAATGATAGACAGACTTTACCCAATCAATGGGATGAAAGGTCTCAAAACATAAAATTTCAGCTTTATCGACTTCGGAAGAATCAAAAAGACGCTTCCCTTTACATAAAAAAACAATTTTGTCGGGTATATCCTGTCTTCTCGCCTCGTTAAACAAAAAAAGACTATTTTGCTTAAAGGTTGCAACAAAGACCATCTTATCTTTGAGGGGCACGATCTTGAACAACGTAAAGAAGCATTTAAAAATGAACAAATAAACCGTTATAAAAAATTCTTTAACCATTTCCCATCTTGGACAAGTCATGTTTGATTTTCGTCGTTGAAATGCCTACCGTCCGAGGAAGATAAATCACTTCACAATATTCTTTGAGAAAATCAAAATGACCTTTCCAGTCATCCCCCATTACAAAGATATCTACATTATGCTTGATGATGTCATCGACTTTTTGTTCCCAATTTCTTTCGGGTATGACTTCGTCTACATATCTTATGGATTCTAAAATAAGCTTTCTATGTTCGTAACTGTGGTAAGCCTTTTTCTTTTTAATAGCATTGAATTCATCCGTAGACAGCGCGACAATCAAATAGTCGCCCAATTCCTTGGCGCGCTTGAGCAAATTTATATGTCCCCAATGCAAAAGATCAAAAGTCCCGTACGTTATCACTTTTTTCAAAAAGACCAGCCCCCTAGTCGCTCACAAGAAAATCTTTTTTGGTTATCTCTTAAAATGTATCTTAAATATCTGTACTCGTCAATGTGAGTAAAGATTATATGCCAAGAACATTATAATTCCAATAAAAACGTAATTCAAACCCAATTTTATTTGATAGCACCGCTTTGTTTTTACAATACATTAAAAAAGGCCGATTGATTTTTTACTTTCACGAAATATTATTTTCGAATCAAAAATTTAATATGTGTCTGCATCAGACAACCGACCCTTTTTTATTTTCGGTATTTCATAAAATCATCAAAAATCCTATACGTTCCTTCAAGAATGATGTCCAACGTCATTTTTTCCAAGCCCGAAAAATACACATATATATCGGGAGTGATGTACTTATGGGCGATCTCCCGCACTTTGTAAAAAGAGTATAAACGGTCGCTTAATTCTCTCGGCCGACGAAATTCATTCGGAATATCAAACAACAGCAACCTGCGCCAATAAATATAAGTAGCACGATTTTTCAATTCTTGGTCAAGAGGACATTGTTTGATGATTTCCAATGTTTCATAGAAATATGGATAAAACTCTTCAACTGGCACAAGCTGTTGCGTCAATTGGATTCTATTGCCATCCTCATAATTCGTACAATAATAACAATCGTAATCATTTACAATAGAAATGACATCAGCATGTAAATAGGCTTTCATTGTAAATGGATGATCTTCGGCATGAGTAAGCCTAATGTTAAAACGAATATTGTTTCTCCTAACAAAAGAAGTCTTGAACATTTTGAGGACATTCATCGAATCAATCACATCAGATTCAAAAAAAGTCGTTTTTTCCTTTTTTTCTTTAAACATAGAAACGGGGACGCTTCTGTTAACCCCTTTATATTTCCCAATAACAATATCGGCGTCATTTCGTATACCTTGTTTATACATTCTTTCAATGGCTTCAGTTCCTAAATAATCGTCCCCATCCACAAAATAAATGTACTCGCCCCTAGCATTTTCAATAATCCGGTTCCTGGATAAAGACGGACTTCCGGTGTTTTTATGCCAATAATAAGAAATATTATTGTATTCCTGATATCTTTTCCGAAATTCCTCAATTATCTTCGGCGTCTCATCGGTCGAGCCGTCATCTACACATATGACTTCAATATTAGAAAATCCGATCGTTTGATCGACAATGGATTGTAAACACTTCTTGATGTACTTTCCATCATTGTAAACGGGAATGCCGACCGTTACGCAATATTCCATAATTGAAAGCACACCCCATTTATAGAACTCCACATAAGCCAGCCTAAGATTATTTTATTCATGATCGGTTTGTTGACACAATAATAACCTCCAAGGATTCAAATCAATCAATCATTCATTTATATTAACAGTCCTTGTATTTCAATAGCTCCTGAAAAGAAAAACAAATATTTATTATAAACATTGCATTTTCAACTAAAAACTCGGCACAAAAGCCGCGTACGTGCGATTTTGTGCCGAGTTTATCACGCTTCAATTATTTTTACTTAAATTTCAACCCATCGCCATAAATCCAACCTTTTTGGCCGTTCACGGAGACCCGATACCAGTAGTTTTTGTAAGGATAATCCGAATTCCGGAGGACATCGGTGTTATATCCGAGCACTTTGACCGCTGTTCCACCAGGCAAGGTTTTTATAAGCGTACTGCTGGACACGTAGGGAATGGTTCGGAAGCTGTACCCGCCGCTGACGACGGTCGCATCTTTAGGCGGCGAGTAATTGATAATGACGTTTTTCGGATATGGCTCCCGTCCATAGCTTCCGGGTTGCCCGCTTTTACGGCTAAGCGGGCTTTGCTTAGTGTAATAGACCGGATCGTACGGCTTGATGGAGGCCATGAGACTGGCGATGCCGTTGCGCCAATTGGGATCGGTGGCGTAATGCTGGCTCATGCCTATTAAAGTCGGTCCGTTCGTCTTGTCGTAATAAGCGCCCCCGGATTCGAGATAGTCGGTCCTGATTCTATAAGCCGCATAATTGATGCCTTCGGCCCCGGTCGGAAAATAGTAAGCGCACGTTAACGGGCAGACATCATAGGCACCGTAACCGTAGAAATTATTTTTATATATTGCGAGGGTGGAACCTCCCCAGCCGGTCTCCCAAATGGCGTGCGCGACCAAATATTGCGCGTTGACCCCAAATTTGTTTTGCGCGTCGATGAAAGCTTGGGCATAGTTTTTAAGAATGCTATCCGAATGCCCTTTCTTATTGAAGAAGCTGACAATGTCCGTCGCCGTGATGTCCGCCGGTTTTCTGAGATCAATGTGGAGATAAGGGTTGTCCGTATAGACTCTCGTCAAATACAGTTCCAAATAGGCTTTCCCGGTATTTTCGTAGTATTCGACTCGGATCGTGTGCGAGCCCTTATCGATCTGAACGGTTTTTTCGTTATAACCATTCTGCCACATATCTATTTTTTTGACATTGTCCACATAAACGCGGACACCGTCATCGGCTACGACCGACAGATTATATTTTTCATCCAAATTAATCTTTCTTTCAAAGACCGCCGAAAAATGGTCAACCGGTATTAAGGAGCCGGGCGACTTATATTCCCAATTGAAATCCAAATTCGGATCGTCGAAATCGATACTTGATCCGCTTCCGCCCAATAATAACACCGGATTCCCTTTTAAATCTTGTTGCGGATAAATCTCGCCATACCATTTGGATGCACTGATCAATGAACTTCTATTAAAAGGCTGAATCGAGACGTTGATGCGGCTTTTTCCGGTCCGTTCAAAATATTGGACTTCGATCCAGTGGATGTTCGAGCCGTTGCTGTCACTGAGCGTCACTTTGACTGCGTCTTCCGCATAATTGCTTGTCGACCAGCGGTCAATCACTTTCTTCCCGTCGACCAGCACCCGAATGCCGTCATCCGCCCGCGTCCGGATAAGATAGTCTCCGGCCGAAAGTCGCTTCGCGGTGACATAACGCGCCGAAAAATGATCTTTCGGCACCTTGCTGATCGGGGCGCCGTCGCGGTGATCCTCGACCAACGAACCGTCGCTCCGACTGATGACACGGCTATTCACCGGATTGCCCGACAAATTCTCGTTGTCGTAATAATAAGCCAACCAAGAGCCGAATTTCACGGCATCCGCGAAGATCACGGCCTTGCCGTGGTCATCATAGTAATCCGTTCGAATCGTATGGTCTCCGGATGACAATCCGGTCAAATAGGCGTGATCATACCGCCCCGCCGAATTGGACCAGCGGTTGATCACCGCGTTGTTGTCGACCGACACTTTCACGCCGTCATCGGCATAGGTCTCGACAAAATAATCGCTGCCACCCGGGATTTTTTTGTAAAACGACGCGGAAAAACCGTCCTTCGGTATTCCGGACAGCGGAGACGAGTAACCCCAATTGTTACGAACACTCGTCAATTTGGTCTGCGCGTACTTTCCGCCGACCGCCTTTGTCAACCCGGTCAAATTTTGATTCGAATAAAAAACGCCCAACCAACTATCGGATGTGATCGCTTGATTGAAAGGTTGGATCGTGACATCGATTCGGCTTTTTCCGGTCCGTTCAAAGTATTGAACTTCGATCCAGTGGATGTTCGAACCGTTGCTGTCGCTGACCGTCACTTTCGTCTCGTCTTCCGCATAGTTGCTCGTCGACCAGCGGTCAATCACTTTCTTCCCGTCGACCA
>JGI25331J36430_1000007_pt1 | contig 130359 bp, 125 predicted proteins | sample HigsolmetaAR206D_FD_36430 | JGI IMG/M metagenome (IMG submission 36430) | reverse complement strand
TAACGCTTCAATTCTTTTTTGCTCAATGGAATTCGCTCCTGTCTCATACTGACATTTTCACTGAAGCGTTACAATATGACAATATCACAGACGAACAACATAACAATTTTTGTCGTAAAAATTTGCCGGAACTTTACGACGTTTTTTCCTCATCGATCTTCGAGATCAACACTTCGCGCGGGCGGCTGCCTTCATACGGCCCGACGATCCGCCTCGCCTCCATGGCGTCGATGAGCCGCGCGGCCCGCGTGTAGCCGATGCGGAAGCGGCGTTGAAGCAACGATACCGATGCCGTTTGTTTTTCAACCACAAATTTGACGGCTTCATCGAAAAGTTCGTCGTCAATGTCGCCGGCCCCGTCCTCATCTTCATCGGTCGGAATCATGTCTTCCCGGTATTGCGCCTTTTGTTGGGAAATGACGAAGTTGACGACGCGTTCGACTTCTTCATCGGCAAGAAACGCCCCTTGAATCCGCGTCGGTTTGGCGGCCCCGATCGGCAAGTACAGCATGTCGCCTTTGCCGAGCAGTTTTTCGGCGCCGGCGCTGTCCAAAATCGTCCGGGAATCGGTTTGCGATGAAACGCTGAAGGCGATACGAGACGGAATGTTCGCCTTGATCACGCCGGTGATGACGTCGACGGATGGCCGCTGCGTGGCGATGATCAAATGAATGCCCGCCGCCCGCGCCATTTGGGCGAGGCGCGCGATCGAATCTTCCACGTCCTTCGGAGCGACCATCATGAGATCGGCGAGTTCGTCGATGATCACGACGATGTATGGCAGAACGGCTCCTGACGTCCCCTCTTCACCTTCACGCCGCATCAAATTGTTATAGCTTTCGAGATTCCGCGTGCCTGTTTCCGAAAACAATTCATAACGCCTTTCCATCTCGTCGACGACCTTCTTCAAGGCTTGCGACGCCTTTTTCGGATCGGTGACAACCGGCGTGAGCAAATGAGGCACGCCGTTGTAGCCGCTCAATTCGACCATCTTCGGATCGATCATCAACAATTTGACTTCGTGCGGTTTCGTGCGCATGAGCAGACTGACGATCATGCTGTTGATGCAGACGCTCTTGCCGCTCCCCGTCGCCCCGGCGACGAGCAGATGCGGCATTTTGCTGAGATCGGCCATGACCGGAAAACCGGATATGTCGCGGCCGAGCCCGATCGCCAATTTGGATTTCTCGCGAAGGGCGACGTCCGATTCCAACACTTCCCGCAAGCTGACCATGGCGATTTCCTTGTTCGGCACCTCAATGCCGACCGCCGATTTGCCGGGTATCGGCGCTTCGATGCGGATGCCTTTAGCCGCGAGCGCGAGGGCGATGTCGTCGCTCAGGCTCACGATGCGGCTCACCTTTACCCCGACGTCGGGATAAACCTCGTATTTGGTCACCGCCGGGCCGAGATGGACTTTCTTCACCTTCGCTTTGACGCCAAAGCTTTCAAACGTTTTTTCCAGCTTGCGGACGTTCGCAGCGATGTGCTGGCGTTCGTTCGACTGATTGTTGGCGGGCGGAACGTTCAACAAATCAATGGGCGGCAATTCGTAATCCGCGTTTTCGGTTTCGTCGACGAAAAATGCCGGGGCGGTTTTGTCTTGGTCGCCTCCCTTTTGTTCGCCGAGCGGACGGATCGGCTCGACGGTTGCGGGCGCCGGCGATTCTTTTTGATCATTGAAATTGGTAATGACGGGGATATCCGCGTCGCCCGGCGCTTCGAACGCTTCTTCATCGGCAGGCTCGTCCGCCGCCATTCCCAAACGTTTGCGCCTCCGACCGCTGGCGCTGTCTTTTAACGCCGCCACTTTCGATTTTTGTTTTTGGACGACGAAGCGAATGAACGGGCGCACACGGTTCAGCCCTTTTTGCAAGGTGTCCTTCAGCGAGCGCCCTGTGATCAACAAAACCGCGATGACGATTAAAAAGAAGGCCATGAATTCGGCGCCTGAAGCGGAGAACAACAAGAAGAAAAACGCGAATTCCACCGCGCCGATCATGCCGCCGCCCAACGTTTTCGTCGCGATGTCACCGGTCAGTTGGCCGCGGTAAAGCTCCCATGTGTTCTTGATCACGGAAGCGTGTTGCCATCTTTCATGGCCGGTCAGCATCTTAAACAAATGAACGTGATCCAATAACAGCAGCGCCAAACATAAGAGATAAATGCCAACGAGGCGCCGTTTAAAAAAATCGGGCTGACGGCGAAACCATATGTAATATATGGAAAGGGCAAGCGTGCCGATGAAGAGGATAAAATACCAGTCGCCGGCCAGGAACCGCGCCGCCTGGACAAACGTCCAGCCCATCACCCCCATCCGGCCGATGCCGATACAGGTGAGCGCGAACAAAATCAAACCGATGATTTCATAGACGAGCGACTGTCTCCATCCGTTTTTTGCACGCCCCTTTTTATTTTTTTTCTTCGCCACGCCTCATCCCCCTTTCTCGCGACCGGCCGGGCGGCCGATCGGGTCAAACAGCGAACAAAATGAGAAGGTTTTCGGTAGAGAAGCGCCGCGGCTGCGGCGCCCGTATTTTATTATATTTTGTTTTTATTATACCCCAACCGGCACTCTTTAAGGATGCCGCATGATAATCCGCGGCAAAAAGAATGAAGGTCGGAAGCGTCACGGCGCTAGGTCAGTGCCGGACCGCAGACTTCGCACCGCTTGTTCTTCGCCTTAATGCGGCGTTTCCCCGAAACCGATCAACGGGTACATGGCGATTTTCCTCCCAGGTTGATACTTTTCGTTTAAGTAATCGCTCGGGTTGGAGCTGATCAGCCGGATGATTTCATATTCATTGGAGGCCGACTGTTCGACCTCGAGCTTCACGCCGCCGACGTCCAACGTCAGCCGCGATTTCGCCGGGCGCTCCTCGTCATCGCCAAAAACGATCTCCAGCGGCACGATCGTATACATGACCATTATTGGAACACCCGCTCTTCCATCGGTTTACCCTTTTGCTGATCGATCAGCTCCTGCAGCTTTTGAAGCGCGCTTCCAACGCCGCCGACTTCATCGATCAAACCGTATTCGACCGCTTGCCTGCCGACGAGATTAGTGCCGACGTCCGTCGTCAAACTCGCCTTGCTGTACATCAGTTCCTTAAATTTTTCTTCGGAAATACGGGAATGTTCCACGACGAAGCGCGTGATGCGCTCTTGAATTTTTTCGATGTAATCGAAGCTCTGCGGCACGCCGATGACGAGCCCGCTCATGCGGACGGGATGAATCAACATCGTCGCGCTTTCGGCGATGAACGAGTAATCCGAAGACACGGCGATCGGCACGCCGATCGAATGGCCGCCCCCAATGACAAGGGTCACCGTCGGTTTCGTGAGCGTCGCGATCATTTCCGCGATCGCCAAGCCCGCTTCAACGTCGCCGCCCACCGTATTCAGCATGACGAGCAGCCCTTCAATCTTTTCGTTCTGCGAAATCGCGACGAGCTGCGGGATGAGATGCTCATACTTGGTCGTCTTGTTTTTGGGCGGCAGCGCCAAATGCCCTTCGATTTGCCCGATGATCGTCAGACAATGAATGTTGGAATCGGTGCTCGGCACATTGGTCTGCCCGAGCTTTTGAATCTGTTCAAGAAGGGAACGCTGCTCGGATTCCTCTTCATATTTTTCTTCTTCTTGTTCTTCGGTCATGTCGCACCAACTCCTTTCCTAGCCGGATGTCAGCCTTCCATAGTATTTGATGGCCGCGGGGTTTTGATGCAATCCATCGCGAGATGCGCTTGTCCTCTGCGGGCCAGCGGTTTGATATACCTCTTATCGGTTCACCGTTCTTTCATTTTTTGGTGTCGAAAGCCGGCGATTACCGAAGGCGCCCAGCGATCGGAAGGAGCATGGAGCGATGAAAATGGACGAAACGCCCGCGGACATGGCCGTATACTTGCCTGGTTTCTGCGCGCCGCCGCCTTCCTTTTTCTTCCTCAGACAGCGGCAATAAAAAAAGGCGCCTTTATTAAGCGCCATTTTGAAAGGACAGCGATCGATCGTATATGGTTATTTGTGTTGCGCTGCGTTGTTAAATTTCCATGATGATCGGTAATATCATTGGGCGGCGTCTGGTTTTATCGTACAGATAGCGGCTTAACGAATCGCGAATGTTGTTTTTCAGCGACGACCATTCCGACACGTTTTGCGTCAAGGATTTCGCCAAGACTTCCTTCACGATTTCGGTCGCGTCAATGATCAGTTCTTCAGACTCGCGCACATAGACGAACCCGCGAGTGATGATTTCCGGCCCTGAAAGAATCTTTTTCGATTGCTTTCCGAGGGTAACGACGACGATGAGCGTGCCGTCTTCGGCAAGCAAGCGCCGGTCGCGCAAGACGATGTTGCCGACATCGCCAACGCCGAGACCGTCGACGAGCACTTGGCCGGCCGGCACTTTTTCCGCATCGCGCGCCTCTCCATCGACAAATTCGACGACATCCCCTTTGTCCAAAAGGAAGATGTTGTAGAGCGGCATCCCGGTCGCGGCGGCGAGATCCATGTGGGCTTTCAGCATGCGAAATTCCCCGTGGATCGGAATGAGATATTTCGGACGGGAAAGCTCCAACATCAGTTTTAAATCTTCACTCGACGCGTGGCCGGAAACGTGGACGTCATCCCCGTAGACGACTTCAACGCCGAGGCGCATCAAGGCGTCGATCGCCTTCGTCACGTCGGTCTCGTAAGCGGGTTGTGCCGACGAGGCATAGATAAACAAATCGTTTTCCTTCGGCTGTATCTTTTTATGGGTGTGGCTGGCAATCCGAGTCAACGGCGTGATCGGATCGCCTTGCTGGCCGGTTGTAATGATGCAAATTTCGCGATCTTTGCGATGGCCGATTTTATCGATATTCACAAAGGTATATTTCGGCACTTTGAGGTATCCGAACTTCGTCGCGATGCCGACGAGGCGTTCGAGATAGCGGCCGTCGAGCGCCACCTTGCGATTCGTTTGGACCGCGGCGTTGATGACTTGTTGGATGCGATGGATGTTTGAGGCGTAAAGCGCCGTAATGACCCGACCTTCGGCAAAATAAAAATAATCTTCCAGGCGACTGCCAAGCACGGATTCGGAAGGCGTGTTCCCTGGACGGTCGGCATTTTTGCTGTCGCTTAACAAGCAGAGAACGCCTTCGTCGCCGAGGCGTGACACTTTGCTCAGATCAAATTTCACACCATCCACGGGGGTGTAGTCAAACTTAAAGTCACCGGTGTGGATGATGACGCCTTGCGACGTATGAAACGCGATCCCGATGGAATCAGGGACGCTGTGATTCGTCCTGAAAAAGCTGATCCGATGCGGTCCGATCCTTAAATCCTTGTCGGGATCAATCCTTTTGAGGTTCGCTTTTTTCGCCAAATTCATGTCTTTCAACATGAGTTCCAATACGGCGAGGGTAAAAGTCGTTCCGTATATCGGGGCGTTGATCTTGCCGATCAAATATGGCAATCCGCCGATGTGCGCCTGATGCGCATGCGTCAGCAAGATGGCTTTGATCCGATCCCGGTTTTGCTCAAGGTACGTGGTATCCGGAATGACCCGGTCGACGCCCAACATTTCGTCCTTTGGATGCATCAGCCCCGCATCGACGATAAAAATGTCTCCGTTCAATTCGATGACCGTCATGTTATTGCCGATTTCGCCAACGCCGCCCATCGCATAAATCCTGATTTTATCTTTCGGATGATTTTGCAATGAGCATTCCTCCCAGTATTCACTTATCAGAGAACGATCGATCCATCCGTTCCAATCATTGGTCTTATTATAACCGAATCCGCGAGGAACCGACAACCTTTCCGGGAAAATGGCGCACATCGGGCAAAACGGCGGGCTTTTGCCGGTTCCGGCGCCCGCATGCTTGTCATCGTGTTGGACGATCATGCGCCAATATTTCCTATGCGTTCCCCGTTCGGACAAAGCGCTTCGAAACAAAAAAGAGGTGGGGCGCACCCGCCAAATGGAAACATCGGCTGAGCCGCCAAGCGCCTAAGACGCGGCATGAAGCGGGCGCGTTAAGGGGCTCTTCAAAAAAGAACGCCTTAACGGAGAAATAAATGATAAAAAAACGAAAGAAGCCGTTCGAACAAACGGCTCCTTATTGATACTCGGCAAAAATCCGTTCCAGCTCGCGCAGCTCGGCTTCGGTCAGTTCCACCATGGGCGGACGGACGCCGCCAACTTCAACGCCCATTTTATTGAGCAAAGCTTTGGTCGGTACCGGGCTCGGCGCCGCAAACAATTGCCGCATCAGCGGGAGCAGCCGGCGATGCATTTCGGCGGCGCGCTCGATGTCGCCCTCTAAAAACCGTTGGATCATCTCCTGCATATCTTTGCCGACGACGTGGCTTGCGACCGAAACGACGCCGTATCCCCCGATCGCCAAGACCGGCAGCGTCAAACCGTCATCGCCGCTGTACACGGCGAAGTCGTCCGGCGTACGCTCGATGATGTCGGCCATTTGATCGAGATTGCCGCTCGCTTCTTTCACGCAAACGATGTTCTCGATCTCAGCAAGCCGCACGACCGTGTCCGCCGAAAGATTGACGCCAGCCCGTCCCGGTATGTTATAGAGCATGACCGGCAGGTGGACGGATGTCGCGATCGTCTTAAAATGCTGGTACATCCCTTCCTGGTTGGGCTTATTGTAGTACGGCACGACGAGCATGACGCCGTCGACGCCGATCTTTTCGGCTTCCTTGGTCAATTCGACCGATGCGGCGGTGTCGTTCGAGCCCGTGCCGGCGATGACCGGCACCCGGCCTTTTGAGGCTTCGAGCACGTCCGCGAAGAGCTGCAGTTTTTCATCGTGCCCCAACGTCGGCGATTCCCCCGTCGTTCCGGCGACGACCAACCCCTCGGTACCGGTATTGATCAAATGGTCCACCAGTTTTACCAGCCGGTCGCGATCGATCGCCCCGTTCTCATCAAAAGGGGTGACCATAGCGGTCAATAACCGCCCAAAAACCATGATTCGCTCGCCTCCCAAAATTAATAAAAGAAAACCGTCTCATTCGTCTTTTCTTTATCGAGTTCAAACGCGCGATGCAGAGCGTTCACCGCGTCTTTCAAATGGGCGCGGTCGATGAGCACCCAGATGGTCGTATGGGAATCCGCGGATTGCAGAATTTGAATGCCCAAATCGGTCAACGCGCTCACGATTTTCGACATGACGCCGGGCACGCCGGCGATGCCGGCGCCGACCGCCGAGACTTTGGCGCATCCGCGCTTGCATTCCGGTTCAAATCCAATGGCGCGCAAGGCCGCCACCGCGCGGTCCGTGGCGTCCTCACTGACCGTGTAGACGACGTCCTGCGGGCTGATGTTGAAGAAATCGACGCTGATGTGTTCCGCGGCCATCGCCTTAAAGACTTTCGCCTGGAAATCGTATTCGCCCTTTTTCGCTTTCACCTTGATCTGCGTGATGTGATCCATATAGGTAATGCCGGTGATCAGGCGATCTTGTATCTCACGGCCTTTAGGCTGCTTTTTAATCGAAGTGATCAGCGTGCCGGGTTGATCGGAATACGTGGAACGAATGCGGATGGGCACTTTGGCGTTCATCGCGATTTCCACCGCACGCGGATGGATGACCTTCGCTCCTTGGTATGCCAAATTGCACACTTCCGTATACGTCAACACCCGAAGTTTTCGGGCTTCGGCCACCATGCGCGGATCCGCGGTCATGACGCCGTCCACATCGGTAAATATATCAATCCATTCCGCACCGAGAGCGGCGCCCAACGCCGCCGCCGACGTATCGCTGCCGCCGCGGCCGATCGTCGTGATTTCGCCGGATTTCGTCCGACCTTGAAAACCGGCGACGACGACGGCATCCAAGGTGCGCAAGGCCTGCTCGATTTTTTCCGTGCGCATTTCCAAAATCTTGGCTTCCGTATGCTGGTTGCTCGTGATAAAACCGGCTTCTCCGCCGGTAAAAGCTTCGGCTTTAATGCCCGCGACTTTCAACATGTTGGAAAACACGACCGAGGAGATCGTTTCCCCGCACGACATGATCAGATCCATTTCCCGTTTGGACGCCGCTTCAGGGCGAATGAGGCCGAGCAGCGTATCCGTCGCGTAGGGATCGCCGTTTCGTCCCATCGCGGAAACGACGACGGCCACCTTGTAGCCCTGGTCAATGGCGCGCTTCACATGTTGAAGGGCGCGGTTCCGTCCTTCTTCCGTTTGCAGAGACGTCCCACCGAACTTCTGCACAATCGTTTTCATGCTGCATCCAGTCCTTTTATTTTTTCTGAACGAGTCCCATTTGATAAAGGCTTTCCGCAATTTGTACCGAATTCCACGCAGCGCCCTTCAATAGGTTATCGGACACGATCCACATATGCAAGCCGAAAGCGACGTCCGGGTCTTTGCGGAGGCGACCGACGAACACATCCTTTTTGCCGGCGGCCCGGATGGGCATCGGATAAAGCTGCCGGCTCGGATCGTCCTCGACCGTCACGCCCGGCGCCTCTCTCAGGATATTGCGGATGGTCTCGACGTCGGGGAGCGTTTCCTCGGTTTCAATATAAACCGACTCGGCATGGCCGGTCACAATCGGCAGGCGCACGCACGTCGCGGCGACCGAAATCGTTTCGTCGCCCATTATCTTCTTCGTTTCATTCATCATTTTTATTTCTTCAAACGTAAACAGATTTTCTTGAAAAACGTCGATTTGCGGGATCGCATTAAAAGCAATGGAATAATGGTTTTTTTCTTTTTTGACGGGAAGCAGCTTCGGTTCCGGCGGCTCGCCGTTCAGCGCTCTTCTCGTTTCTTCCAGCAATTCTTCAATAGCGGATTGGCCGGCGCCCGACACCGCTTGATAAGTGGAGACGATCACCCGTTTTAAACCAAAAGCTTTGCGCAGCGGCTCCAGCACCGCCACCATTTGGATCGTCGAGCAGTTGGGATTGGCGATGATGCCGCGATGATCGCGGAGCGCCTCGACGTTGACTTCGGGCACGACAAGCGGCACGTCGGGATCCATCCGGAAGGCGCTCGTATTGTCGATGACGATGGCGCCGCGGCGAACCGCTTCCGGAGCGAGCCGTTTGGACACCGCTCCCCCGGCGCTGAACAAGGCGAGGTCAACGCCTTCAAAAGAGGAAGGGGTGGCGGCTTCCACGGTCACCGACCGGCCTTTAAACGTCATCGTCGAGCCGGCTGAGCGTTCGGATGCCAAAAGTTTTATGCTGTTGATCGGAAGCGTCGTTTTCTCCAAAAGCCGCACCATTTCGTTGCCGACCGCTCCGGTTGCGCCGACAACGGCGACGGCTAGACCGTTACCGTTATCCAAAGCAGTTCCTCCTTACCGATTGAACCATAATGGAGGGAGAAGCGCCTAGAGGCGCCTCTCCCGTCGATATCCTGATTCCATTTTATCATATACCCATGCGTCTGTAAGCGAAAGGGCTAATCACGAAATTTTTCAACCAATAGCGGCTGCAGCTGTCGGCCTTCAATCGCCGCCTCAACGGCGGCCGTTAGACGGTCCATGTGCGCGACGAGCGAGGTCGGCTTCCCTTCGGGGTCATCTTGCCCGAAGGGAATGAAATAAATGTGTTTGGCGACGAGAAGTTTCGCAAGATTGGCCGCATTCAACCCGAGGCCGTCATTCGTGGAGATGCCCAAAACGACCGGGCGGCGATTGCGCAAGGTCGCTTTGGCGGCCATAAGAACGGGGGAATCCGTCATGGCATTGGCGAACTTGCTCAAGGAATTGCCGGTCAAAGGAGCGATCACCATGCAATCGAGCGGCGTTCTCGGGCCGAACGGTTCGGCTTTCACGATGGAATCGATCACTTCCCGCCCCGTCATTTCTTCGACTTTTTTCACCCAATCGCGCCCGTCCCCAAACCTTGTCACCGTATTTTTCACCGTATAAGTGACAAACGCGGTCACCTCGGCACCGGCTGCCAACAAGGCTTCCACCTGGGGAACCACTTGATCGTACGTGCAATGGGATCCCGTCAGTCCGAAACCGATATGTTTGCCTTCAAGCGTCATGCTTCTTCGCTCTCCTCACCAAATTTTTCTATTAAGAGATCGGTCAACACATTGGCAATGATGCGGCCCGCCGTCTTCGGAGCGACGATGCCGGGCAGACTCGGCGCCAGAATCGCCTTGATCCCCCGCTTTTCCGCATAGCGGAAATCGGTGCCTCCGGGTTTTGACGCGATGTCGACGATCAACGCTTGTGCGGGCATTTTAGCGATCACTTTACCGGTCAGAACTTTGGCGGGAATCGTATTCAAACAGATATCGACATCGCCGACGTGCGATTCGAGATCATCGATATGAAAAGGGCTAAGCCCCATCTCCGCGATGCGGGCCAGATGTTCCGGCCGCCGCGCCGCCACTTTCACTTTGGCGCCGAGGGCATGAAAAATTCGCGCCAACGTCATCCCGGTACGGCCAAGGCCGAGAATAAGGACATTGGCCCCGTGAATGGTAAAGTCGGTGTTTTGGATGACGAGCATCAGCGTCCCCTCCGCGGTCGGCACCGAGTTGTAGATCGCCAAATCATCGCGTTCGAAAAGTTTGACGAGCTCCCGGTTGGCGGAACGCAGACAGCGTTCAAGGTACGGGGTGCCGATGCCTGAATACACCGAGCAATGGGCAGGGGTCTTCTCCAGCCACTCTTCCGTGAGCTTTACCGGCTTGTTGCTGAAGATCGTTTCAATAAAACCGTTTTCATCTGTGCCGTTCGCCGGGAGCACGATGGCGTCCACTTTGGCGGCGTCAATATCATCAATGTCCGCTTTGACCGCCCCGTTAAAATATTGATCGAGCTGATCGAATCCGACGAGCGTCAACTGCGCATCCATTTCGTTCAATTTGCGGATGACCTCGAGGTAGCGGGCATCACCGCCCATAATGACGATGTTGAGACCGGTTAACATGCACTTCTCCCCTCCAGCCGCGCTTCAACCCGCGCGGGGTGACTCCCGGGCGTATGCCCAGCATATTGTATGTCGGGCCACCGGGGATGGTGACGGCCGCCACGCCGGGGAAAAGCAAAAAGCCGCGCAAAGGCGCGGCTCATCCCTCTATTTGGCGCCCCCGTCTCTTTCAAGCACGCGAAGAAGAGGCGCATCATCCTTTCCGCAAACCGGTGCCATAGAAAGCAAGAAAGCGCCCCTTTGAATAAAGGGCGCTTTCGTTCAAGCTTTGATCCGCGCGGGCAAGCGGCCGCTCGGGCTGATGACGGAGCAGGAAAACGCGCCGCCGAACACCTGTTCAGCGACCGCCTTGACGCCTTCGAGCGTGACGGCATCAATGCTTGCCATCATTTCATCCAACGAACGGTGGCGGTTGAGCAAAAGCTCATTTTTCGCATTGCGGCTCATCCGGCTCGACGTGCTTTCAAGGCTCAACATCATATTGCCTTTCAACTGTTCCTTGCTGTTCTCGAGCTCTTTTTCGGTAATCCCTTTGCTCCGGATGTCATCGAGGGTCATGAGAATCGTCTCATAAAGCTCGTCGATTTGATCGGCGCCGGTGCCGCCGTAAATCGTCAAGAGACCGCTGTCGCGATAGGCGGTGTGGTAGGAAAAAATCGAATACGCCAATCCGCGTTCTTCGCGGACTTCTTGGAAGAGGCGGCTGCTCATGCTGCCGCCGAGAATATTGTTCAGCACGATCATGTCATAAATGTGGTCGTCGCCGAGCGGAAAGCCGTTGAACCCCAGACAGAGATGAGCTTGTTCCGTCTCTTTTTGCTTGGCGATTTTGCCGGATTGAAAGACCGGTTTTTCATAGTGAACGTTGTGGGATTCCATCCGGTATTCGGAGAAAATCCTTTCGACCGTGGCGATGATCGATTCATCGACGTTGCCTGCGATCGAGACCACCGTGTTTTCCGGTACATAGTGATCGGCCATATACGCCCGCAAGGCCTCGGCGTCAAACGTCGCCAGGGAAGCCTCATTGCCGAGAATCGGAAGACCCAATGGATGATAGCCGTAGCTCGCCTGGCTCAACAGATCGTGGACGCGGTCATCGGGCGTGTCCTCATACATTTTGATTTCCTCGGAAACGACCTGTTTTTCTTTTTTGAGCTCACCTTCGTCAAAGGTGGAATGAAAAAGCATATCCGCCAATATTTCGATCGCGTAATCGGCGTGTTCATCGAGCACCCGCGCATAGAAGCATGTATATTCCTTCGATGTAAAAGCATTCACCTGGCCGCCCACGCGATCGAAGGCTTCGGCAATGTCGCGCGCGCTGCGCGTCTCGGTTCCCTTAAAAAGCATATGTTCGATGAAGTGCGAAATGCCGTTGTTTTTTTCGTTTTCAAAGCGCGATCCGGTTCCGATCCAAAACCCGATGGTCACGGATCGCACGGTCGGGATTCGTTCTAAAACGATACGAACACCATTAGGACATGTATGCTTGATGATCAAGATGCTGCCTCCTACATCGTCTTTAAAAATATCAGCGAGGTTGCCCAAATGGAAGATCGGGCCGAGATCGAGCCCGATGCTGGCACCCTTTTTTCCTAGTGGTAAATATAGCACTTTTGTCGCGGCGGCTCAATGGATGACCCTTCGCACGCGTTCCGCCGAAAGAAAACGGCGGGTTTGCCATGCCGCCAGGCGAATACGGTCATCATTTCGGTGACGCGCCCGTTGGCGACGTCGGCCATCACGGTTCACCTCTTCCGTTCGGCTCCCCATCATCGACCCGTTTTTCACTCAATAATTCGGATACCGTGCCCATGGCGTATCCTTTGTTTTTCAGGGCGAGGATCAACCGGCTTAATCCTTTGGCCGTTGAATCGGTCGGGTGCATCAAAATCATGGATCCCGCTTCCGTCTCGCGGGCGACGCGGCGCACCATGGCGAGGGGCTCGGGATGTTTCCAATCGACCGTGTCGATCGTCCACATGATCGTCCGCATCCCGAGCCGATGGGCGACGTCGACGGTCGTTTGATTGTAGCTGCCCGAAGGCGGGGCAAACCACTTCGGTTTCACGTGCACCGCCGCTTCGATCGCCTGGTTGGTTTTTTTCAACTGATCGGCGACTTCGCTGGCGCTTTTGGTGCGAAGATCGGGATGATTATAGGCATGATTGCCGATCTCATGGCCCTCTTCCGCAATCATCAGCGCCAGATCCGGATGCTTTTTCGTCCAGCTTCCATCGAGAAAAAACGTCGCATGAATCCCGTAATCGTGCAACGTTTTAATCAGCGACGGCAAATATTCATCGCCCCAGGCCACATTGATCAAGAAGGCGACCATCGGTTTGCGGGGATGGCCGCGGTAAATCGGCTGGGGCGGCAAATCTTTCAAGTGGACCGCCGGCGGGACTTCTTTGTACACGAGGCGGCGTTCATCGAAGCGCCCGTTCGCCTTCATTTTTTCATAGGACGCCCGAACATCGACTTTCAAACCGTTGTACCCCGGAATCGCTTTCCACACCGGGTCGATCCGCGCGTTTTCGGGCGGAATGTTCCGGCGTTCGGCAAACTCTTGAATCTTTTGGTAAAGCGCGTCCTCCGCCCGGCCCGCGGCGCTCAATTCGCCGCGCTCGGGAAGAAGCGGCGCCAAATAAAAGCTTTCATACTTTTTTAATGACGAAAAAGTAAATACCATGACCGCGAAAACGGCCGCCACCGCAGCGGTGATTTTGACCAGGCGCATCCGCATTCCTCTCCCCTCAAGGCCGGCGATCCACCGGACTAAAGCGCCCGGTAAAACACGCCCCCCGTCCGCTTGTTGGGGGCGTACGGCCTCCCCGGTTTGTCTTCCATTAGCCGCTTGGTACAAGCTTATGCGCGGCTCCGGGCCTTAGAACCCGAGATTAAAGGAGGGCATGCGGTCGCCGGTTTTCTCAACCGCTCGACCCGAACGTTTTTGCCGCCTAACCCGGTTGCCGCACCGGCGCCGGCCGGTCTTATGCGCTGGGCAGGCGCGGATTTTAGGCATTAAAAAAGGCCATTGCGTGCGGATAGAAAAGTCCGCCGAAATGGCACTTGCACGGGTTGTCATTATTTTTGTTTGCCCACCAATTGGTCGGCCATCGCTTGTTTGCGCGACAATTTCACCCGACCTTGTTTGTCGATATCGATGACCTTGACGAGCACTTCGTCGCCGACATGAACGACATCTTCGACCTTGGCGACGCGCTTTTTGTCCAATTCGGAAATATGGACGAGACCGTCCTTCTGATTGAACAATTCGACAAACGCGCCGAACTTCTCGATGCGCTTGACCTTGCCGACGTAAATATCGCCGATCTTCACTTCCCGGACGATGTCTTCGATGATTTGTTTGGCCTTCTCGTTCATCTCGGTATTCGCGGAGGCAATGTAGATCGTTCCGTCCTGTTCGATGTCGATTTTGACGCCGGTGTCATCGATAATCTTGTTGATGACCTTGCCGCTTGGCCCGATGACCTCACGGATTTTTTCGGGGTCGATCGTCATCGTTAAAATCTTCGGCGCATACGGCGACAGTTCGGGACGCGGTTTCGCAATCGTTTGCTTCATGTGTTCGAGGATCGTCAAGCGCCCTTTGCGCGCCTGCTTGAGCGCCGTTTCGAGAATGTCGCGGGTGATGCCAGAGATTTTAATGTCCATTTGCAACGCCGTGACGCCCTTTTCGGTTCCGGCCACTTTAAAGTCCATATCGCCGAGGGCGTCTTCCATGCCTTGGATGTCGGTCAAAACGACGACATTGTCCCCTTCTTTGACGAGCCCCATGGCGATCCCGGCCACCGGCGCTTTGATCGGAACACCGGCATCCATCAGCGCCATCGTGCTCGCGCAAATGCTCGCCTGCGAGGTCGATCCGTTGGACTCGAGCACTTCGGAGACGAGCCGGATCGTATACGGGAACTTGCTTTCATCGGGAATGACCGGTTCCAACGCCCGTTCGCCCAAAGCGCCGTGACCGATTTCGCGGCGTCCGGGTCCCCGCATCGGCCGCGCTTCGCCGACGCTAAACGGCGGGAAGTTATAATGGTGCATAAACCGCTTCGATTCTTCCGGATCCAAGCCGTCGAGAATTTGGACATCGCCGAGCGCGCCCAGCGTACAGACGCTCAGCGCCTGGGTTTGTCCGCGCGTAAAGAGGGCCGAGCCGTGCGTGCGCGGGAGAATGCCGACCGCCGAGGAGAGCGGGCGAATTTCGTCGGCCTTTCGTCCGTCCGGACGGATGCCGTCGACGAGTATGGAACGGCGCACTTCCTCTTTCACGATTTTATGGAGCACTTCTTCGATCTGATCGAGTTTGTCCTCGTACGCTTCGTCCCCTTCATAACGCGCAAGGACTTCCGCCTTGACGGCTTCGATCGCCGCCTCGCGTTCTTGCTTGTCCTTCGTCATGATCGCCGCTTTCAGCTTGTCCGTCGCTTCTTCGCGGATTTGACGTTCAAGCGCTTCGTCGGCCACGAACAGTTCAAAGGTCATCTTTTCTTTCCCGACTTTGGCGACGATTTCTTCTTGAAAAGCGATGAGCTTTTTGATCACTTCGTGACCGAACATGATGGCGTCCAACATCACTTCTTCGGGCACTTCATCGGCGCCGGCTTCCACCATGTTGATCGCCTCTTTCGTCCCGGCGACCGTCAAGTGCAAATCGCTTTTTTCCGATTGTTCGACCGTCGGATTGATGACGAATTGTCCGTCGACGCGACCGACGATGACGCCGGCGATCGGCCCTTCAAACGGAATGTCCGAAATCGACAGGGCGAGGGACGAACCGAGCATCGCCGCGATTTCCGACGAACAGTCTTGATCGACGCTCATCACCATGCTGACGACTTGGACTTCGTTGCGAAAGCCTTCTTCAAACAACGGCCGGATCGGCCGGTCGATCAGGCGGCTGGCAAGGATGGCCTTTTCGCTCGGACGCCCTTCCCTTTTGATAAAACCGCCCGGGATTTTGCCGACGGCATATAAACGTTCTTCATAATTGACCGTCAGCGGAAAGAAAGGCAAGTCCTTCGGTTCCTTAGAAGCGGTCGCCGTCGACAGCACGACGGTGTCGCCATAGCGGACGAGGACGGCACCATTCGCTTGTTTGGCGACCTCACCGATTTCAAAGGTGAGCGGCCGTCCGGCCAAATCCAAGGTGAAGGTCTGTTTTTCTTGTTCCATCAATGGGTACCCCTTCCACGCAAACAATATCTCATGCGCCGATCATGATCGGGGCGCTGATTGGTTTGAATCACCATTCATAAGATAACCGAGCTTATGTAAAACAAACGTTATTAGTAACTTTGCCGCATATCGGTTGCCGGTCCCGGACGTGCGCGAGCCGAGCGCAGCGCATGCGCCAAACGACGGGACGGCAACAGTACCGGCTTGAGCGCATGACTTCATTTTATTACAAAAAAGCGGGAACGAATCCCGCTTTTTCCCGATCAACGACGCAATCCGAGTTTTTCGATCAGTTCGCGATAACGCGCAATGTCTTTCTTTTTCAGATACATCAACAGATTGCGCCGTTTGCCGACCATTTTAAGAAGACCGCGCCGTGACGCATGGTCTTTTTTGTGAACGCGCAAATGTTCGTTCAGCAAGTTGATTTTTTCCGTCAGGATAGCCACTTGCACTTCCGGCGAACCGGTGTCGCCTTCGTGGGTTTTGAACTCGTTGACGATTTCTTGCTTGCGTTCTTTGGTCAAAGCCATCCTTTTCACCTCCCAATGACAAATCCCCGTCGGCCCAGCGAGCGTCGGTGAATCGCACAGCCGCGCCGCGGTTAGCGTTCAACACATAGCATACATCTTTTTTAACCAAAATACAAGAATAGGTCTATGGATTTATTCATAGCGGTTTGCAAACAAGGCTTTCGCGCGCTCGACGTCGCGCTTCATTTGCTCAATCAACGCTTCCGCATCGGCAAATTTTTGATCGTCTCGGATTTTTTCCAGCCATTCGACGGCGACGGTTTCACCGTACAAATCCCCGTCAAAGTCCAAGAGAAAAACTTCCAAAGAGACGGGCGGATCGCCTTCGTAGAAGGTCGGGCGCTTCCCGATATACCCCACGCCGTTATAGGCGCCCGCGGCGGTTTCCATGCGGACCGCATAGATGCCGGTTTCGGGATACACGTAGGGTTCTTGGATCCTCACGTTGGCCGTCGGAAAACCGAGAACGGCCTTGCCCCGCTTGTCACCATGCACGACGATGCCGCGCATCCGATACGGCCGGCCGAGATAGTCGGCGGCTTCCCTGACGCGCCCTTGGAGGATCAATTCGCGGATCTTCGTGGTGCTCACTTTCTCCCCATTCAAGTCAATCCTTGGAACGACGGTGACCTCAAACATGTTTCGGGCGTGTCCGGGAAGGGTTTCCATGGTGCCCTTCGCCATGTGGCCATATGTAAAATCGAAACCGGCGACGGCGTGTTTCACTTGCAATTTGATGAGGTATTCATCGACGAATTCTTGCGGCGACAGGCGGCTGAACACCTGATCAAAAGTAACGATATATAAAAGATCCACGCCGAGGTCTTCGAGGATGGCCGCTTTTTCCGTCAACGGGGTTAAATAATCGTCGCGCTTCGCCAGCCGGGGCAAAACGACAGACGGATGGGGATGGAACGTCATCACCGCCGATTTCAAGCTTTTTTCCGAGGCGATTTTAACCGCCGTTTTAATGACATTTTGATGGCCGATGTGGACACCGTCAAAATAACCGAGGGCCATCACCTTATCCTCGGCAGGTCCCGGCCATTCACGGATGGGGTGAGTCAGTCGGATGATTTCCAAAAACGATACCTCGCTTTCTCCGCGGTCACGTTCTGACTGCGATGACCTTCGCGGGTTTGACCAACCCCGCCTTCGACGGATGCGGGCGGTAAATGGCCAAGCATTCGCCATGCTTATTATAAACAGAAAAAACTTCGTTTTGAAAGCCCTTTGGTGCGGACAAAACCGCGCCGTTCAATACCTTTTTCTCCAATGCGCCGTCGACCGTCCATTTCTTCATGCCGCTCAAAGCGCGACCGATGTCCAAGACGACAGAAGCGAGATCACCGGCTTGCGCCGCCCGTTCGATGTCCGCAAACGTCACGCATTCTTTCAAAGCGAAGGGGCCGGAACGCGTCCGCGTCAGCGCTTCAAGATGGGCCGGATAACCCAAAGCCCTTCCGATGTCCACGGCCAGCGTCCGGACGTAAGTGCCTTTGCTGCAGTCGACGGTAAAAGGAATGCGCGTCGAAAATTCTTCATCGTCGCCGGCGATTTCAAGGCGATAGATTTCAACCGTCCGCGTCGGCCGTTCGACGGCGATGCCGGCACGCGCATATTCATAAAGTTTTTTTCCGTTGACCTTTACCGCCGAATAGATGGGAGGCGTTTGCTGAATCGTGCCGGTAAACGCTGTGAAGACGCGCTCGATGTCCGCACGCGTCCACGTGTGCCGCACCTCTTTTTCCTCAACGACTTCCCCCGAGGCGTCTTCGGTCGTCGTCGCCTTGCCGAGCGCGATCACGCCCGTATAGGTCTTAGATGTTCCCGTGATAAATTCGGCGATTTTCGTCGCGCGCCCGATACAGATCGCCAGCACCCCGTCGACTTCGGGATCCAGCGTTCCGGTATGGCCGATCTTTTGAATGCCCAAAATGCCGCGCAGTTTGCGGACGCAATCATGCGACGTCATGCCTTTTGGTTTGTACAACGGAATGACACCGGATAAGTGCTCCATGCGTTTCATCCATCCCCCCTGAACGGTTCATCTGGTAAAAGAAAGAGGATAGACGATGGCGCCTACCCTTATTCATCCTCATTTTTCTTAATCTCATGGATGAGCTGATTGATGCGGTTGCCGTATTCGATCGATTCGTCGATTTTGAAAAACAATTCGGGCGTTTTGCGCAAGCGAATGCGCCGGCCGATCTCCGAGCGGATGAAACCGACCGCTTGTTCAAAGGCCTTTAAAGTGGAAGCTTTCGCTTCTTCATCGCCCAAAACGGTGATATAAACGGTCGCCTGTTGCAGATCGCCGGTCACTTCCACATCGGTGACGGTGACAAAACCGATGCGGGGATCCTTTAGTCGATGAGCGATGATATCGCTCAATTCTTTTTTCATCTGTTCCGCGACGCGGCCGACTCTATAATTTGCCAACATCAGTCACCTCGCTTTACAACCATTCCCATGTCGTCAAGGTCACTTCCAAGTCACCGCTTTGATCGATAACGGAAAGGGCGCGGCGAAGCTCGCGTTCGACCGCGACCCGTGACGAACCGACCGCCGTGAAGGCGAGCGCGGTCCGCTGCCAAACATCTTGATGGTCGACTTCCCCGACCGAGACGTTGCAAGTGTTTCGAATCCGTTGTAAAACGCTTTTGACCACCGACCGCTTATCCTTTAGGGATTGGCAGTTATAAACGACGCATTCGCAACGGATGAGCCCAATGATCACCTTTTCACTTCTTCCATGACGAAGACTTCCATTTCGTCGCCTTCTTTGATGTCGTTAAAGTTGGATAAAGTGATGCCGCATTCGTAACCGCTCGCCACCTCGCGGACATCGTCCTTGAACCGTTTAAGGGTATCGATCTTGCCTTCATAAATGACGACCCCGTCACGGATGAGACGAATGCCGGCGTCGCGGCTGACTTTGCCTTCGGTGACGTAACAACCGGCGATCGTGCCGACTTTGGATACCTTAAAGGTGGTACGGACTTCGGCCCGGCCGATGATTTTTTCTTGATACTCCGGATCGAGCATGCCTTTCATGGCCGCTTCCATTTCTTCGATGGCATCATAGATGACGCGATAGAGGCGAATGTCGACTTTTTCCATTTCCGCCGTCCGCTTGGCATGCGCATCCGGCCGGACGTTAAAGCCGATGACGATCGCATTCGAAGCCGAAGCGAGAATGATGTCGGACTCGTTGATCGCTCCGACGCCGGTATGAATGATGTTGACGCGGACGCCTTCGACATCGATTTTCTGCAGCGCGCCGGCGACCGCTTCGACGGAGCCTTGAACGTCCGCCTTGACGATGACGTTGATCTCTTTTATGTCGCCTTCTTTAATTTTTTGGAATAGATCATCCAGGCTGACTTTGGTCGTTTCTTGCCGTTCGGCCATGCGCTGCTTTTCGGCGCGCGCTTCCCCGATTTGCCGCGCTTTCTTTTCATCCTCGAACACCATGAACGGATCGCCGGCATTCGGCACGTCGTTCAATCCGGTGACTTCCACCGGCGTGGACGGCGTTGCCGATTTCACGCGGCGGCCCATGTCGTTCACCATGGCGCGGACGCGGCCGTACGTGCTGCCGACGACGATCGGATCGCCGACCTTCAGCGTGCCGTTTTGAACGAGCAGGGTGGCCACGGGACCGCGGCCTTTATCCAGCTGGGCTTCGATGACCGTGCCGGTCGCCCGCTTGTCGACGTTCGCTTTAAGATCTTCGATTTCGGCGACGAGGAGGATCATTTCAAGCAGCTCGTCGATGCCGTCGCCGCGCAGCGCCGACAGTTTGACGAAAATCGTATCGCCGCCCCACTCTTCGGGAATCAAGCCGTATTCCGTCAGCTCCTGCATGACCCGTTCGGGATTGGCGCCTTCTTTATCAATCTTGTTGATCGCCACGATAATCGGCACCTTCGCGGCTTTCGCGTGGTTGATCGCTTCCACCGTCTGCGGCATGACGCCGTCGTCGGCAGCGACGACCAGCACCGTAATATCGGTGACTTGCGCGCCGCGGGCCCGCATCGTCGTGAAGGCTTCATGCCCCGGCGTATCCAGGAACGTGATGCGCTTCCCTTCGTGGGTGACTTGGTAGGCGCCGATATGCTGGGTGATTCCCCCGGCTTCGCCTTCGGTCACTTTCGTATGGCGGATGGAATCGAGGAGCGTCGTTTTGCCGTGGTCGACATGCCCCATGATCGTCACGACCGGCGGGCGGGTGACCGCGGTTTCCTCGTCTATTTCCATGCCGTATTCTTCAAAGGCCGTCTCGTCGAACTGGACTTCTTCCTCCACTTTGACGCCGTAGTCGTCACAGATGAGTTCGATCGTGTCTTTGTCCAATTCTTGGTTCTTTGTCGCCATGATGCCGACCATCATGAGCTTCTTAATGATTTCGGTCGCTTGCCGCCCCAATTTTTCGGCGAGCTCGCTCACCGTCAGCGAACCGGAAATCGTGATTTTTTCGGGAAGTTTAATCTCTAGGCTGCGCGCCGGCGTTTTGCGGCGATCGTTTTTGTCACGCTTCGCCTTTTTGTTTTTGCCGCGCGGCGGAAGAGCACGCTCTTCCTCCTTCTTATTGTTCCGCCCTTCATCTTTTTGATTTTTATCCACTTGTTTGTTCGCTGCGGGGCGGGGCGATTGCGGGGATTCGGCCGTCTCGGCCGCCGCGGCCGGCCGGCTGCGGTTCATTCTGTCGGCACCGGGCTTCTTCGCTTCCTGCGGGCCCTTAGCCTTCGCATCGCCCGGACGGTGCCGGTCGCCGGAACGGCGATCGCCCTTGTGCTTGCGGCGTTGTTGATCGCGGCCTTTACCCTTAGCTTCCGCATTTTGTCCGCCCGCATTTGGGCCGTTCGCTTTCCGTCCTTTTTCATTTTGTCCGTCTGCTTGGCCGTCGGCTTTCGCATTCAACCGATTGTTCAGCGCTTTGATTTCCTGATCGCCGATCACGGCCATATGGCTGGAAACGGGCATGCCGACTTCCTCCAACATTTGGAGTATGGCTTTACTCGATATCTTTTTTTCTTTCGCAAACTCATAAACACGCATTTTAGTCATACGTTCACCCCCGGTTAGATGGATCCAACAATGCGATCAGCTTCTCACCGAACCCTTGGTCGGTCACCGCCGCGACGACTCTTTCTCGCTTGCCGATGGCCGATCCGAGTGTGGCGCGGTCGGTCACGATTAAAAGAGGCACGCGATAAAAACGACATTTGTCGGTGATCGTCTTTCGCGTCCGTTCGGAAGCGTCGCCGGCGAGCAGCACGACTTTCGCCTTTTGTTTTCGGATCGTTTGCAAAACGGTTTCTTCTCCCGAAACGACCTTGCGCGCCCGGTATGCCAAACCTAAAAGCGAAACCCAGGGTTCACGTTTGGCTGTCATCCGGACTGTCTCCCAATTGAGCCAGCATCTCTTCATACACGGAATCGTCGACAGGTGCTTGCAGATGCTTTTGCAAAAGATTTTTGGAACGGGCCTTTTCGATGCAAGCCTTGTTTTTCGACAAATAAGCGCCGCGGCCGTTGCTTCTTCCCGTCAAGTCAAGAAAGACGCGGCCCTCAGGGGACCGGACGACGCGAAACAGGTTTCTTTTTTCTTCGCTTTGTTGACAGGCAATGCATTTTCGCATCGGGATTTTTTTCGGCTTCACGAAAAAACACCTCCGATTCCTATTCCTCGCGCGCTACGCCTTCTTCGAGAGACGCGCCGGGATGGTCATCGCCTGCGCCTTGCAGCGATGCATCGGTCCGATCCGTTTCAGCGGCTGCTTCCGCCCGTTCGCTTCCGCCGTCATCGAATGCATCGGCAGATTCCTCATGAGCACCCGTCGCATCGACGCGGTCGTCCGGGACAACCGTTTCCTCTTCATCAGAGGCGTCTTCCCCATCCGCGATCGGCTCGGCGTCCACGTCGTCTTCAAACGCCTCATCTTCCGCGTCAACATCCGCAAATAAAGCCTCGGATTCCCGTTTTCTTTCTTCGAGCAGATCGAATAATCCCATTTCTTCGGCTTCCGATTCGCTCTTGATGTCAATTTTCCAACCCGTGAGCTTTGCGGCGAGCCGGGCGTTTTGGCCTCGTTTCCCGATGGCGAGCGACAGCTGATAGTCGGGCACGATCACCGTCGTCGCTTTTTCGTCTTCGTTGACGAGGACATCGATGACCTTCGCCGGGCTCAAAGCGTTGGCGACAAATTCGACCGGATCTTTGGACCAGCGCACGATGTCGATTTTTTCGCCCTTCAATTCATTGACGATGGCCTGGACTCGGATCCCCCGCGGACCGACGCAAGATCCGACGGGATCGATCTCCGGATCTTCCGCATGGACGGCGACTTTCGAACGATCGCCGGCTTCGCGGGCGATCGATTTAATCTCGACCGTGCCGTCGAAGATTTCCGGCACTTCAAGTTCAAACAGGCGTTTCAGCAAGCCCGGATGCGTGCGCGAAACGAGCACCATCGGCCCTTTTTGCGTGTTTTCCACCTTCGTGATATAGACCTTGATGCGGTCGTGCGGGCGATAGCTTTCGTTCGGCATCTGTTCGGAAACGGGCAACAGCGCCTCAATCCGGCCGAGATCGACGTAAATATACTTCGAATCGATCCGTTGAACGATGCCGGTCATGATGTCTTCTTCGCGGTCGATATATTCCGCGTAAATCACGCCGCGTTCGGCTTCCCGAACCCTTTGGGTGACGACTTGTTTGGCCGCCTGGGCCGCGATGCGTCCAAAATTCCGCGGCGTCACCTCGGTTTCGACGACGTCGCCGATTTCATACTGCGGATTGATCATTTTCGCCTCTTCAATGGAGATTTGCAGGCGCGGATCTTCGACTTGCTCCACGACTTCCTTCTGGGCGAACACTTTGAAAGTACCGGTTTCTTCGTTGATGTCGACGCGAACGTTTTGGGCTTGATTGAAATTTTTCTTATAAGCGGAAATTAAGGCGGCTTCCAAAGCCTCAATCAACACGTCTTTGCTGATGCCCTTATCTTTTTCGATAGCGTTGAGTGCCTCTAAAAGGTCACTGGTCATCTCATTGATCCTCCCCTTACAAACTCGCCTCGGGCTTCCCCAAGCGATCGGCCTTTATGAACTGCATACCCGCACCCTTGCCTCAAACGGATTAAAAGATGATGGCCAAACGGGCGCTGGCGATCAAGCGAAACGGAATGTTGACCTCTTCAACTTTGTTTTTTTGTTTGACTTCGACCGTCATAAACTCATCCTCGACGGCGCGAAGGAGCCCTTCGAACACATTGGTTCCGCCGATGGCTTCGTACGTCGTGACGCGGACGTTTTTGCCGACGGCTCTGCGATAGTCGTTGGGTCCGTTGAGCGGGCGTTCCGCACCCGGCGAAGTCACTTCCAGCAAATACGGGTCCTTGATCGGATCGGCTTCGTCCAGCGCATCGCTCAGTCGTTCGCTGACGCGCGTGCAAAGGTCAAGATCGACGCCTTCGGGCGAATCGATGGTGACCTTCAACACCCAATTTTTTCCTTGTTTCGCATATTTCACTTCAAGCACTTCGACTTCCATGTCCTGGAGAACGGATTCGGCGAGCTGCCGCACCGTCTCGCTGATTTTTCCGGCCAAAGGCGCCTGTCCCCTCCTTACGGTTGATCAGTTCTTATGGAAAACGAAAGAGTGGGAAGATCCCACTCTTGGTTACGAACTATTAACCAGTATTTCCTTAAATAGTATAGCATACACGCGGATGGTTTACAACCATTCCACCGGCGGCGCTGCGCCCATTAGAAAAGGGACAGTTGATCTTCTTCCGGCAAGCCTTGCAAACAGCCGTGGCGTTCGAGCAAGTCGACGACCGTTTTGGACAGCTTCGCCCGTTTCTGCAAATCTTCTTTTGAAAGAAATTCGCCTTGCTCCCGGGCTTTAACAATATTGATCGCCGCGTTCCGACCGACGCCGGGAAGCGCGTTAAACGGGGCGAGGAGCGCGTCGCCTTCGACGAGAAATTCGGTCGCACTCGACCGGTAGAGATCGATCGGCTTGAACGAGAACCCGCGCTCGCACATCTCAAGGGCGATTTCCAAGACCGTATGCAAGCTTTTTTCTTTCGGGGAAGCGTCCATGCCCTTCGCCTCGATTTCTTCAAGCTTGGCACGGATCGCCTCGGAGCCGCGAATCATCACGTCGATGTCGACGTCGTCGGCGCGCACCGAAAAATACGTGGCATAGAAAAGGATCGGATAATGCACTTTAAAGTAGGCGATGCGCACAGCCATCAGGACGTACGCCGTCGCGTGCGCCTTCGGGAACATATACTTGATCTTCTGGCACGATTCGATGTACCAGTCCGGCACGTCGTGCTTTTTCATCTCTTCGATCCATTCGTCGGTCAAGCCTTTCCCTTTACGCACCGACTCCATGATTTTGAAGGCGAGCGACGGTTCCAGGCCTTTGTGCATCAAATAGACCATGATATCGTCGCGGCAGCCGATGACGTCTTTCAGCTGGCAAATGCCGTTATTGATCAGCTCTTGGGCATTGCCGAGCCAGACATCGGTGCCGTGGGACAATCCGGAGATTTGCACGAGTTCGGCGAAGGTCGTCGGCCGTGTGTCTTCGAGCATTTGCCGGACGAACCGCGTGCCGAATTCCGGGATGCCGAGCGTTCCCGTTTTGCAGCGGATTTGTTCCGGAGTGACGCCGAGGCTTTCCGTCGAACTGAAAATCTTCATCACTTCGGGATCGTCGGTCGGAATCGTCTTCGGATCGATGCCGCTCAAATCCTGAAGCATCCGGATCGCCGTCGGATCGTCATGACCGAGAATGTCCAATTTCAACAAATTGTCGTGGATCGAATGGAAGTCAAAGTGCGTCGTCTTCCATTCGGACTGGGTATCGTCGGCGGGGTATTGGATCGGCGTAAAGTCGTAAATATCCATATAATCGGGAACGACGATGATGCCGCCGGGGTGTTGCCCGGTCGTGCGCTTGACGCCGGTGCACCCCATCGCGAGGCGGTCGATTTCCGCGCCGCGGAAATGCAGGTTGTTGTCCCTTTCATACCCCTTGACGAAGCCATAGGCCGTTTTCTCGGCGACCGTGCCAATCGTACCGGCTCGATAGACGTTTTCCTCGCCGAACAGCTCTTTGGTGTAGTTGTGAGCGATCGGCTGATAATCGCCGGAGAAGTTCAGGTCGATATCCGGCACTTTGTCGCCTTTAAACCCGAGGAAGGTTTCAAACGGAATGTCGTGGCCGTCCTTGACATATTTCGTCCCGCATTTCGGGCAATTTTTGTCGGGCAAGTCGAACCCGCAGGCGATCTCGCCCTTTGTAAAGAACTCCGAGTGTTTGCAAGACGGGCAAACATAGTGCGGCGGCAGCGGGTTGACCTCCGTAATGCCCATCATCGTTGCCACGAAGGAAGAACCGACCGATCCGCGCGAACCGACGAGATAACCGTCAGACAACGATTTTTTTACGAGTTTATGAGAAATCAAATAGATGACGGCGAAGCCGTGGCCGATGATGCTGTTCAGCTCTTTTTCCAGGCGTTTCTCGACGATTTCGGGCAATTCTTCGCCGTAACGGCGGCGCGCTTCTTCATAGCTCATGCGCCGCACCTCTTCCTCCGCCCCTTCAATTTTGGGCGTATAGAGCTTGTCGCGCACGGGTTTGACCTCATCGATCATCGCGGCGATCTTATGGGTATTCGTCACGACGATTTCCTGCGCGGTTTCCTCGCCGAGAAAGCGGAAGGCTTCGAGCATCTCATCGGTCGTGCGGAAGTGCACCAACGGCTGCGTCTGCCGGTTCAGCGGATTCCCGGATTGGGAGGCAATTAAAATTTTTCGATAGATATGGTCGGTTTCATCGAGATAATGGACGTTGCCGGTCGCGACGACCGGTTTGTTCATTTTTTTGCCGAGCTTGACGATGTTGGCGATGATTTCCCGCAAGGCGAGCTCGTCGCTGACAAGCTCTTTCTCGATGAGATGCGGGAAGATTTCCGGCGGTTGCACTTCCAAATAGTCGTAAAACGCCGCCAGTTTTTCGGCTTCTTCGGCCGATTTTTGCATCATCGCCTCGAACACTTCCCCTTGGTCGCAGCCCGATCCGACGATGAGCCCTTCGCGATGTTTTTCCAAGAGGGACCGGGGAATGCGCGGGACGCGGTAAAAGTAATCGACGTGAGAATAGGAGACGAGCTTGTACAAGTTTTTCAAGCCCGTTTGGTTTTTCGCCAAGATCGTGCAGTGATACGGACGGACGCGTTCGAATTGGCCTTGGCCGCCGATGTTGTCGTTCAGCTGATTGTGGTAATGCACGCCTTTTTCGGCGCAATCGAGGACCATCTTCCAGAGCAAATGCCCGGTTGCCTCGGCGTCATAAATCGCGCGGTGATGCTGGACAAGCTCGATGTTAAACGCCTTGCATAACGTGTTCAATCGATGGTTTTTCATGTGCGGATAGAGAAAGCGGGCGAGTTCAAGCGTGTCGATGACGCCGTTTTCCACTTTCCCATAGCCCATGCGCTCATAGCCCGTATTTAAGAAGCCCATGTCGAACTGGGCATTATGAGCGACCAGGATGGCATCACCGGTAAACGTGCGAAAGCGCTCGAGCACCGTTTCGATTTCCGGCGCGTCCTTGACCATGTCGTCGGTGATTCCCGTCAATTCGGTCGTCACCTTCGACAACGGTTCATGGGGATTGGCGAACGATTCAAAGCGGTCGACGATTTCCCCGTTTCGCACCTTCACGGCCGCCAGTTCGATGATTTTATTATAAATGGCGGACAGCCCCGTCGTTTCAACGTCGAAAACGACATAAGTCGCATCGGTCAGTTTGATGTCCTTCTCGTTGAACGCGATCGGCACGCCGTCATCGATCAGATTGGCTTCCAGCCCGTAGATGACTTTAATGCCGTGTTTTTTGCCAGCGGCATAGGCCTCCGGAAACGATTGAACGACGCCGTGGTCCGTGATCGCGACCGCCTCGTGCCCATATTGTTTGGCCCTTTCGATGAGTTCGGAGGCGGACGGAATCGCATCCATTTGGCTCATCGCGGTATGGGCGTGGAGCTCGATCCGCCGCTGGCCTTCCGGAGCCTTATCCGTTTTTTTCGGCACATAAATCTCGCGGATATCTCTGGCAAGCAGCACGAGATCACGGACAAACGTATCGTTTTGGACGCCGCCCCGCACTTTGACCCATATTCCTTTTTTCAAACGGGACAGCTTTTGATCGTCTTCCTTGTCGCGGAGAAAGATCTTGACAAGGATAGAATCGGTGTAATCGGTGATTTTAAATAGGACGAGCGTGCGCCCGCTTTTCAATTCGCGCTTCTCCACATCGAAGACATACCCTTGAACCGTGACGCGTTTTTCCTCGTCCTGAATATCGCGAAGCGGTATGGGCTCGTCCTCGATGTCATAACCAAAAGCCAGCGGAGTTTCGTCCGGTTGTTCTTGCGCCTTTTCATTCTTGGCGGGGCGCTCGGCGACCGCCTCGCGGGCGAGATGTTCCGTTTCTTCGTCGCGTTTCTTAAAGAAATCTTCAAGAGCTTTGTCGGCATTCGCTTTGACAGCCACTTCCCAGGCGGGGGCGGCAAGACCATACCTTTCGAAATTCGCTTTGATGGCTGGAGCAAGCTTCCGCCTTAATGCTTCCGCTTCCGCGTCATTGCGCGCTTCAAATTTGATCTTTTCCCCGTCGAATAACGCCTCCTGCAACACCGGCTCAAAGGCGGGAAAATCGTTGGCCAATAAGTCGGCGACGAACGGCCAATATTGCTCATAAAGCGCGCGATCCGCAGACGGCTCTCGATATTTTATCGAAATCGAGACGCGGGCGATGTGTTGAAACGCTTCTTGCAAGCGGCGGTCTAACCATTGAAAAACGTGAGCGGGCAACGGCCGATCCAGCAAAAAATGAAACCGCCATTTCCCATCGTTCGGATAAACCGTGAGCTTTTCGATTTCCCCGCTGTTTAAATATTTTTCCACGAGGTCGTCCGGCGTCTCGATTTGTTTGAGAAGCAGAAGAAAGCGCTCGCGCGTCGTTTTGCCTTCCACGTTTCTCCCCCCTGTTTATAACAGACGAAGGTTGGAAGCCGAACGGCTAACCGTCCGTTTCCAACCTTTTGCGTTTGTAAGGCGTCATCGGCTACGGGACTGCTTTCGGAACAATGGTCGGCCCGATCAGACGCGGTTAAGGCATTCGTCAACGACGTGAAGCAATTCGCTCACGTTGCACTCGCGCACCTCGCCCGTCGCCCGCACCTTCACTTCCACAATCCCTTCGCCCGCCTTTTTGCCGACGGTGACGCGCACGGGGCACCCGATGAGATCGGCTTCGGCAAACTTGACGCCGGCGCGCTCGTCGCGGTCATCGAGCAGCACTTCATACTGCGTTTTCAATTGTTCATATAATGCTTCGGCCGTCTGTTTTTGTTCGGCGTTTTTTACGTTGACGGGAACGATATGGACCGCAAAGGGCGCCACCGCCACCGGCCATTTAAGCCCGGCTTCGTCGTGGTGTTGTTCGGCGATCGCCGCGAGCGTCCGGGAAATGCCGATGCCGTAGCAGCCCATGATGATCGGGCGGCTTTTCCCGTTTTCATCGAGAAAGCGAGCGTTCATCGCTTCGCTGTATTTCGTTCCGAGTTTGAAGACTTGTCCGACTTCAATGCCGCGGGCAAAACGGATTCGCCCTTTTCCGTCCGGAGATGGATCGCCTTCTTTAATCATTCGCAAATCGTCAAAACGGACCGCGGAAAGATCGCGTTCCGGATTGACGTTGAAATGGCGGACGTTCCCCGACGCGTCGAGCAGCGTGCCGTTTACGACATTTTTGACGCCGTTGTCGGCCATCACCACGACGCGTTCCGACGGGTTTAAAGGATCGATGTCGGATTCGGCTTCAAAAACGATGTCGACGCCGAGGGCGTTTTTCACTTTGACATCATTCACCTCGTCGCCCTTCCGGAAAAGCACGGCGATGAGGTCCTCCCCGGCTTTGAAAAACCGGGTTTCGATCTCATAAGCTTGTCCTCTCTTCGCTTCCCCTTCATCCAACGGAAGCGGCGCTTCATCTATCTTTTCATCAATATGTAGGACTTTCGCCATTTCAACGTTGGCCGCATAGTCGGACTGGTCGGAATACGCAATCGTGTCTTCGCCGATCTCCGCCAATGCCATGAATTCGTGGGTGTCTTTTCCGCCCATCGCCCCGGAATCGGCGATGACGGCGCGAACGTTCAGGCCACAGCGTTCGAACACCCTTTTGTAGGCGTCATACATGATTTGGTACCGTTCATCAAGGCTCGCTTCGTCGCTGTGAAAGGAATAGGCGTCTTTCATGACAAATTCGCGGCCGCGCAGCAACCCGAAGCGGGGGCGCCGTTCATCACGGTATTTCGTCTGAATTTGGTAGAGCGTCATCGGCAATTTTTTATAACTATTCAGCTCGTCGCGCACGAGGCTCGTGATCAATTCCTCGTGTGTCGCGCCGAGTGCGAAATCGCGGTCGTGCCGGTCTTTCAGGCGCATCAATTCCGGGCCGTAAACGTCCCAACGTCCGGATTCATGCCACAACTCGGCCGGCTGGAGCGCCGGCATCAGCAGTTCCACGCACCCCGCTTTGTCCATCTCTTCTCTGACAATGGCCTCGATTTTTTTGAGGACCCGATGGCCGAGCGGCAAATACGAATAAATGCCGGCGGCGTTTTGGCGGATGAAACCGGCGCGCAAAAGGAAGCGATGGCTCGCGCTTTCCGCGTCCGCCGGCGTTTCCTTTAAAGTCGGTATGAGCATGGTGCTCTGTCTCACAGAGCCGCCTCCTTTCCGCTTACATGAACAGTTTTTGGATGTCGTTCCACGTCACGACGATCATGACGAGCATCAGAAAAGCGAAACCGATGAAATGGACGAGCGTCTCGCGCTTGGGATCGACCGGTTTTCCGCGCAATCCCTCAAGGAAAAGGAACATGAGGCGCCCGCCGTCCAACGCGGGCAAAGGCAACAGGTTCACGATGCCCAGATTGATGCTGAGCACGGCGATCCAGCGCAAGACCCAGAAGAACCCGTTTTGCACGACCTGCCCCGTTATATCATATATACCCACAGGACCGGACAGCTGGTCAAGACCGATTTTGCCGGTGATCAGTTGTTCAAAGGCGACGAGTTCCATCTTAATCCAATAATAAGTTTGCGTCACACTGGCTTTGACGGAACCGAGGAACGATTTTTCGGTCGGGCCATAGACGCCGATCACCCCGGCGCCGTCCTTGTTTTTATCCGTCGTCAACGCCTTTTCCAAAATGTGTCCGTGCCGTTCGATCGTAAACGTCAGGCGTTCATTCGGATGGGCGCGCACGTATTCGGTCAGTTCGCTAAAAGAATCGATCGGCTGACCGTTGATCCGAAGGACGCGATCGCCTTCGTGCAACCCGGCGCGCTCGGCGGGGTTGCCTTTAATGAGAGGCCCGAGCTCCGGCTTATCGCTCGGAACGCCCTGAAAGGCGAAGAACACGATGAAGGCGAGAAACGCCAAAAGGAAATTCATAAACGGCCCGGCAAAAATCGTCAAAATCCGGTCGAGCAGCGGCTTCGAACCGAATTGGCGATCGAGCGGAGCAATTTGGAAAGCCTGCCCATCGATGACGTAATCCGCTTTCGGATCGATGCGGTACGAGAGGGGCTTGTTGTCTTCCTCTTCATAACCTTCTATGATGAGATCCCTTTCCAAATCGGCGCGCTCAACGGTGATGATTTTGGCGTCGGGATAATTTTCCGTGCGGTTGACGATGATTTTCGAGACGGCGTTGTCACGATTGAAATAAAGACCGATGCGCTGTCCCGTCTTGATCTCGACGATCTCGGGGTCTTCGCCAGCCATCCGGACAAAGCCGCCGATGGGCAGCAAACGCAGCGTATAAACCGTCTCCCCCTTTTTGATGGAGAACAGTTTCGGGCCGAAACCGATCGCGTATTCCCGGCAGAGTATGCCGGCCCGTTTCGCCAACAGCAGATGGCCAAGCTCGTGAAAGGAGATCAATAGACCGAAAATGATGACGACAGCTATCAATGTTTCCATGACAACCACCTCTCGTATCGCCGAATTTATGAAATAAGCAGCGCCCGTTATGCGCGCGTGGCGGCGTGACGGTCAATCCAGCCGCGCACGATCTCGCGCGTCTTCCGGTCGGTTTCCAAGATGGTTCCAAGATCCGGACGTTGGATCGGATCGTGTGCGTCAAGGGCGCGCGCGACGATGTCTTCGATGTCGAGAAAAGCGATTTTCCGGTTCAAAAAGGCGAAAACCGCTTCTTCGTTGGCGGCGTTGAGCACGGTGAGCGCCGTGCCGCCCGTCTTGCCGGCTTCATACGCCCATTTTATACAGCGGAAGCGATCCATGTCCAACTTTTCAAAATGCAACGCCCCGATTTCCCATAAGTTTAACCTTTTTCCCCGGTGTAAATCAAGGCGGTCGGGATACGAAAGGGCGTATTGGATGGGCACGCGCATGTCGGGCGTGCCGAGCTGGGCGATCACGCTTGTATCATCATATTCGACGAGCGAATGGATGATGCTCTCCCTGTGGATGACGACGTCGATCCGGTCATAGGGCATGCCGAAAAGCCAGTGGGCCTCGATCACTTCCAGGCCCTTGTTCATCATCGTCGCCGAATCGACGGTCAATTTCGCCCCCATTTTCCAATTCGGATGTTTCAAAGCGTCCTCGACCGTCACATCGGCGAGTTCGGCGCGCGATAAGTCGCGAAAACTGCCTCCGGAGGCCGTCAGGATGATCCGCTTCACCCGGTCGCGCGCCTCCCCGTTCATCGCTTGGAAAATCGCGGAATGTTCGCTGTCGACCGGCAAAAAGTCGACTCCGTGTTTTTCGACCGCCTCCATGACGAGGTGGCCGGCCGTCACGAGCGTCTCTTTATTTGCAAACGCGAGCGTTTTGCCGGCTTTGATCGCCTCGAGCGTCGGCTCAAGACCGACCGCGCCGAGCAAGGCGTTGACGACGACGTCGGCGTCTTCAAAAGTCGCGACGGCGCGCAGCCCTTCGCGTCCCGTCAATATTTTTACCGGTGTGGAGAGAAGGCGCTTTAAACGGTCGGCGACCTGTTCATCTTTGACGGCAACGAGCTTCGGCCGGACGCGCTCGATGATCTCGGCGCCTTTTTCGATGTTTTGCCCGAAGGCGAGCGCCCCGATTTGGAAATGTTCCGGATGGCTCGTCACCACATCGACCGTTTGGACGCCAATGGAACCCGTCGCTCCCAAAAGGCTGATGGTTTTCACTTTCAAGCTCCTTTCCATGCGGTCATCCACTTGCGGCACCCACCGCCTTGCCGTAGCCGGTTACACGATTTGAAAAATGTGCAGGACGGGGAAAAGGAAAATCCAGCTGTCGCAGCGGTCGAGCAGCCCCCCGTGTCCCGGGAGGAGCTTGCCGGAATCTTTAACGCCGAAATGCCGTTTGAGCGCGGACTCGGCCAAATCTCCGAGTTGCCCGAACACCGAAATCACCAGTGCCACGAGAACGAGCCGTTCGGGCGATCCCAGCCCCGGCGGCGTGTGAATCGCTTGGAAAATGAAGGCGACGGCGATGGCGCAGAGGATGCCGCCCACCCCGCCTTCGATGGTTTTATTCGGACTGATATGCGGGGCGAGTTTATGTTTGCCGAACGCGCGCCCGACAAAATAAGCGCCGGAATCGGTCGTCCAGATCAAAATCAAAATGAACAGAACCGACACTAAACTTTCGTCGCGGGCCGCGACGAGATAATGAAAGCCCAAGCCGACGTAAAACGCGGCAAAAAAGGCGACGGCCGCACGGCTGAACGAGTAGGCGTTGCGCGAAAAAATCGTTGCGATCAACAACAACACGGAGAGGCCGATGACGATATCCGAAAGATCAGAGTGAAACCCAACATCATTTAACCTGTCTTGAAGAACGATCAAGAGAACGGCGATGGCGCCGACGGCATTCCCGAATGCGGCCGCCCCCTCGCCGGCCATCGAAACGAGTTCGTAATAGGCGATGAGAGCGAGCAAGGCGATGAAGGCGCCGAACGGCCATCCGCCGAGGATCAACATCAGGATGAAGCCGCATCCCGCGATGATCCCGGTCACGATGCGCTGTACCATAGAATCCTCCTTATCCGTCTACTCCTTGACCCCACCGTAGCGCCGGCTGCGGCCGGAGTAATGGCGAATGGCTTCGTGAAAGTGATCTTCCGTAAAATCCGGCCAGTAGACGTCGGTGAACCAAAGCTCCGTATAGGCCAGCTGCCACAGCATAAAATTGGAAAGACGAATTTCCCCGCTCGTCCGGATCAACAAATCGGGATCCGGATAAACGTTCGTCAACAAGTATTTGGCAATGTCTTTTTCCGTAATATCTTCCGGATCTTTTCGGCCTTCCCGCACATCGATCGCGAGCCGCCGGACCGCTTCGGTGATTTCATGGCGGCTGCCATAGTTTAAGGCAAAGTTCAATACCATGCCGTCGTTGGCGGCCGTGTCGGCCATGGCTTTGTCCACCGCGCGCCGGGTGTGGGCCGGCAACCGTTCAATATCGCCCATGACGCGGACTTGGACATTTTTTTCGACAAGTTCTTTGAGATAGCTCGACAAAAATTGTTCGGGAAGCCGCATGAGATAGTCGACTTCATCCTTCGGCCTTTTCCAATTCTCCGTCGAAAACGCGTACAGCGTGAGGATCTCGATGCCGAGCCGGTCGGCGGCCCTGACGATCTTCTTGACGACGTTCATGCCCGCGCGATGCCCGGCGATCCGGGGGAGGCCGCGCCGCCTGGCCCAACGCCCGTTACCGTCCATAATAATGGCGACGTGACGCGGTATATTTTCAAACGCGTTGACATCCACGCCATCGCCGGAGCGATTATGTTGTTGACTGGCCAGTTTTTCAAGCATGGAAAATCCTCCAAGGAAAAGGAATAGGAATATAAAGAGTGGATCCGTGATCGGTCATGCCGGTTGAATAGCCGCGAAAAACGGGACCATTCCCCTATTGTCCATTTAACTAATAATCAAGGCATCCGCTCATCGACGCGCGCATCGATGGAGCGGATGCCCGCCGGATGGGTCGGTCGTGACACGAAAGATCCGGGCGCGTCAATGCGTGCCACCCGGGAAGAGGGTGGAACGGGCCGTTGTCATGCGAGGATCGCTTAAACTTCCATGATCTCTTTTTCTTTATTCGCAGCGATTTCATCAATTTTGGCGATGTGCTTGTCAGTCAGTTTTTGAATGTCGTCGGAGAAGCGGCGCAGATCGTCTTCCGTAATCTCGCCGTCTTTTTCCGATTTCTTCAAGCTGTCGTTCGCGTCGCGGCGCACATTGCGCACGGCGACCTTCGCGTCTTCAGCCGCTTTTTTGACGAGTTTGACGAGCTCTTTGCGGCGTTCTTCCGTCAGAGGCGGAATGGCGATGCGGATGACGCTGCCGTCGTTCGCCGGCGTTAACCCGAGATCCGCTTTCAATATCGCCTTTTCGATTTCGTTGAGAATCGACTTATCATAAGGTTGGACGACGAGCAGCCGCGCTTCCGGCGCGGTGATGCCGGCCAGCTGTTTCAACGGGGTTTCCGCGCCGTAGTAATCGACCGTGACGCGGTCGAGAAGCGCCGGATTGGCCCTTCCCGCCCGAATGGTGGCGAGTTCGTTGCGCAAAGCGTCAATCGCTTTGGACATTCTGGACTCGGCGTCCTTGATAATTTCGTTCGCCATATCTTACTTCCCCCTTACTATCGTACCAATTTCTTCACCTTGGACGACGCGTTTGATGTTTCCGGGTTCGGTGATCGAAAAAACGATCAGCGGGATGTCGTTATCCATACACAACGAGGAGGCAGTGGAGTCCATGACCCCCAGCCCTTCGTTCAGGACGTCCAAGTAAGAAAGCTGTGTGTATTTGACTGCGTTTCGGTCGACGCGCGGGTCGGCGCTGTAAACGCCGTCGACTTTGTTTTTCGCCATTAAAATGACTTCGGCTTCGATTTCCGCCGCGCGCAACGCGGCCGTCGTATCCGTTGAGAAATACGGATTGCCGGTGCCGGCCGCAAAGATGACGACGCGTTTTTTCTCCAGATGGCGAATGGCGCGCCTTCTTATGTACGGTTCGGCGACTTGTCGCATTTCAATGGAGGTTTGTACGCGCGTTTCCACGCCGATTTTTTCCAAGCCGTCTTGCAGGGCAAGGGCGTTCATGACCGTCGCCAGCATCCCCATATAATCCGCGGTCGCGCGGTCCATACCCATTTCGCTGCCGATTTTGCCGCGCCAAATGTTGCCCGCGCCGACGACGACCGCCACTTCCACACCCAATTCTACTATTTCTTTGATTTGCTTCGCAATGGATTGTATAATTTTTGGATCGATGCCGAATCCGGCGTCCCCGGCGAGCGCTTCCCCGCTCAGCTTCAAAACGATTCGGGAATATTTTGCTCGGGTTGCCATGATGATACCTCCTCGATCGAAAGCCTATGTCATTTTCCCATGATGACCTTCTTAATTAAGATATTTTACGGAAAAACGGTTTGAAAAGAGGGAACACGGCGTGTTCCCTTTTATCAAAGCCATTATTTTTTCAGCTGTGCTTTAACCTCTTCGGCAAAGTTTTCTTGGCGTTTTTCGATGCCTTCACCGACTTCGTAACGGACGAAGCGTTTCACGCTCGCGTTTTTGTCGGCGAGATATTTCTTCACCTTGATGTCGGGATCTTTGACATAGGCTTGCTCGACGAGGCAGATTTCTTCAAAAAATTTGTTCAGCCTGCCTTGCACCATTTTTTCAACGATGTTGGCGGGTTTGCCTTCATTGAGCGCTTGTTGCGTCAGCACTTCTTTTTTGCTGTTGATTTCATCTTCAGGCACGTCCTCCCGCGCAACGTATTTCGGAGAGCTCGCCGCGATGTGCATGGCGACGTCTTTCGCCGTTTCTTGATCGGCACCTTCCAGAAGGGCAAGCACCGAGATGCGGCCGCCCATGTGGACGTAAGCGCCGAAGGATTCATTCGCGGCTTTTTCTAAAACCGTAAAGCGGCGCAAAGAAATTTTTTCGCCGATTTTGGCGATCGCTTCATTAATCCGGTCGCCGAGCGTTTGACCCGCCGCAAATTCGCGGGCGAGCGCGTCATCGACGTCCGCCGGGTTTTCTTTGATCAAAAAGTCAGCGATTTCATCGACGAGCGAGGTAAATTGTTCGTTCTTCGCGACGAAGTCGGTTTCGGAGTTGACTTCGAGAACGACGGCTTTATCGCCGTCCACTTTGACTTTGGTCAGGCCTTCGGCGGCGATGCGATCGGCTTTTTTCGCGGCTTTCGCCACGCCTTTTTCGCGCAGCAGATCGATCGCTTTTTCGATATCGCCGTTCGCTTCAGTGAGAGCGTTTTTGCAATCCATCATGCCCGCTCCGGTTTTTTCCCGAAGTTCCTTAACGAGTTTTGCACTGATTGCCACTGTGACTCCTCCTGTTCATAAAACTTGAATATTAAGAGGCATCCCTCTCATGGCCGACGCGCTGTGATTTCTCCATGGATAAGAGGCGCCGCCGTCCGGGGATGCGGGCGCTTCGAGACGTCATTAAAAAGGTGATAAAGGGTTCGCGCCCTTTATCACCCTTTATTCGATGCGGCTTATTCGGCTGTGACTTCTTCCGGTTGCTCTTCTTCTTCGGTCGCCTCAGTTCCGCCTTGGTTGGCTTCAATGATGGCGTCCGCTATTTTGGAAGTGAGAAGTTTAACGGCGCGAATCGCATCGTCATTGCCCGGGATCACGACATCGATTTCGTCCGGATCGCAGTTGGTGTCAACGATGGCGATGATCGGGATGTTCAATTTGCGCGCTTCAGCGACCGCGATCCGTTCTTTGCGCGGATCGATGACGAACAAGGCGTCCGGCAACCGTTCCATGTCTTTGATGCCGCCGAGGAATTTTTCAAGGCGTTCCAATTCTTTGTTCAAACGGATGACTTCTTTTTTCGGCAACACGTCAAACGTGCCGTCTTCGCGCATTTTTTCGATTTCTTTTAAACGATTGATGCGCTGACGGATCGTTTGGAAGTTCGTCAGCGTCCCGCCGAGCCAACGTTGGTTGACGTAGTACATGCCCGAGCGCTCGGCCTCGGCTTTGACGGAATCCTGTGCTTGTTTTTTCGTGCCGACAAACAAAATTTTGCCGCCGTCGGCAACGAGGTTTTTAACAAAGTTGTAGGCTTCTTCGACTTTTTTAACGGTTTTTTGCAAGTCGATGATGTAAATCCCGTTGCGTTCGGTGAAAATGTAGGGTTTCATTTTCGGATTCCAGCGCCGCGTTTGGTGACCGAAGTGAACGCCGGATTCCAACAGTTGTTTCATCGAAATAACAGCCATGCATTCTTCCTCCTATTTATTGGTTTTCAACCTCCGTCCGCCTCATCTTCGCGCACCACCGCAACCGGCACCCGTGCGCGCATCCTCGGACGTGTGTGATAACACCAACGGTAAATATAACATAGTCGATGGCAAATGGCAACAGCCAAACCGCCTCGTGACGCAACGCCCAGTCGCCCCGCCGGCGGACCGTGGCGGCCCTTAACGGTTCGGACGGAGAGGCATGGAGACCGTTTTTAAAACGATCGGCCGGATCGGATGTTTTAAACCGCCCTTCTAAAAGCGAAGGGGAAGCGAACCGCCCTATCTTTTGGCCGCATGCTGCTTGCGGTAAAGATTGAGCATGAGTTCAACTTCCCCTTTGCCGATCTTCAATTGTTTGGCGATGTGTTCAACATCATGACCCGCCTCGGCGAGATGAAGCACTTGAGCGGAGAGCGACGGCTCCACGCGGTCTTGAACGCCGTCAATCGGCGGGGGAGCGGGCACCGCCTCAGCGCCGGCGGACGGCGTCCGTTCCTCCGCCGGGCCGCGAGCGCTCGTTTGCTCCTCGCGTGGCGCCGCTTCTTCGCGACGCTCGATGGGCGCCGCCTGATCCCTTTTTACTTGGCGTTCGTCGAGCGCGTCGAGCAAGGCCTGATTTTCTGCGCGCACGGCTTCCAAATGGGCGCTGAGCGCGGCGTCGATCGCTTCCAGGTCATGCTCGGATTGCGCATGTTTCAACTGGTTGATCCTCTGGGTGAGGAGGATGAGCAGATAAAAGGTCACCAAATGCAGGAGCAGGCTGAAAACAAGCAATACGGATATCATGGTCACACCCCGTCGTCATTATGTATCGCGGTCAATCCAGGTCGGCGATTTCCTTTTTCAAGCCGTTTCTGAGTTTTTTCAGCGCCTTTGAATGAATCTGGGAGACGCGCGACGTCGATAACCCCATTATTCTTCCGATTTCCGACAACGTCAACTCTTCATAATAGAACAAGCTGATGACGAGCTGTTCTTTTTCCGTCAACGTTTTGATCTCTTCGGCCAAACGTTCCACGCTTTCCGTTTTGATGACATTCTCCGCCGGATCCGGCGTGGCTTTATCCTCAATAAAAGTCGCGATCGGATCGCTCTCCGGCGAGTGATCGAAAGCTTCGTCGATGGAAATCGTGTTGCCGGCCATCCCGTTGGTCAAGACGTCGCGAACATCTTGGGCGTCCATGTTCATGGCCTCGGCGACTTCATCCACGGTCACGTCGCGCCGATATTTCTGTTCAAGCGACTCGATCACCGATTCGATTTTTTTCGTCTTGGCCCGGAGCGATCTCGGCAGGGGATCCTCGCGCCGCAGGCCGTCGATGATGGCGCCCCGCACGCGGATGGAAGCGTACGTGTCGAATTTCAAATCTCGCTTCGAATCAAATTTGACCAAAGCGTCGTATAAACCGATATAAGCGTAGCTCGTCAATTCATCGATCGTGATGTTTTTCGGCAAGTTCGCGCGCATCCGGTTCACGTGATAATCGATCAGCGGCTCATATCGTTTGATCAGATAATCGGCGGCCTCGGGATCCTTTTCTTTCAGCCAAAGATCCCAGTAATATTTTTCCTCATCCGAGGCCGATCGGGACATCGTCGCCATGCACATCCCTCTCTTTTCCAAAATCAAGCCTGCTTTCGCGCCGGTCAAATTTCTTTTTCGCCGCGTTTGACGGTGCGAATATAAAGTTTACTGGTGACGGTATCAAACTCGATGGTACGCCCCGCGTTGCCTCCCGTGTCCCGGGCGATGAGGGGGATATTCAGACGTCTCAGGCCTTCCATGACGGCCGTGATGTTTCGCGCGCCGATCGCCTGTCCGTTTCCGCCGGATCGCGGGAACATTTCCGCGCCGCCCGCAAATTTCGCCTTAAGATTTTCAATCGCCGAGCCTTTTTTCAACAACAGTTCGACGAGGCCCGGCACCGCCGTGTCCGCGAACTTCGCCGGATGAAAAGAGGAGCGCGCGAGATGGTGGTCGGGCAACATGACATGCGCCATCGCCGCCCGCCCCGCGACATCGTCATAGACGACGACGCCGACGCAAGAACCGAGTCCGGCCGTCCGCAAGCGATCGGGCCGTTCCGCTTCCTTCCATTCGGAAAGCCCGACCGCGATCACTTTACACATCCGCAACACCCAGCATCTTCATGAAGGTTTCCAAGTCTTCGGGATCCGGCAAAAAGGTAAAGGCGCATTGGATCGGCTCGGCAGTTCCGCTGTTCCGCAACTCCGCATCGATGACGATCACTTCGTCGCCGTAAAGGGACAAATCGATCAACCCTTCGGCGAGAATGGCGCTCGCCATGTCGACGCTGATCGACGGCGGGGAGGGTTGCACGGCAATTCCGGTAAAGTTTGAGAGAACGGAAAGGTATGAGCCGGCGAGGATGTTGCCGACCTCGCCGAACGCCGACGACTCGAGACCGGGATTCGTCAACGTGCACGCCCCCCCGGATTTTCCGGCGATGAGCACTTCCAACAATCTCTCCGTATCCTCCGTCGGAAACAGGATGAAGAGATGGCCGTTCAAATCCCCCGTCGTGCGAAAATAGACGGCGCAAACCGTCCGCTCGGGGTCATCGGCGCCCAGCCATTCCGTAAAGGACGCGACGCGCACCGACGGCACCGTCATCTCGACGGTTTGTCCGATCAAGCTGGAAAGGGCGGTCGCCGCATGGCCGACGCCCATGTTCGCGATCTCTTTTAAAAGATCCAACTGTTTTTCGTTCAAATTAAACAGGGCGCTCACCGTTCATTGACCTCAATCTTTTTAACGATTTCAACGTCTTTGTCGCGCAGCACGCGGTCCAAGTTTAATAGAACGAGGAGGCCGTCGTCGATTTTGGCGACGCCGTGAATGTAGTCGGCCTTGACGCCGCCGGTGACCTCGGGCGCGGGCTCAATGCTTTCCTCATCGATCGAGATGACGTCTTCGGCGCTGTCGATGAGGATGGCCACCTTAATGTCATCGATTTGCACGATCGCCAGGCGCGTCTCTTTTTGCACGGCCGATTCTCCGATGCCGAATCGCTGTTTCATGTCAATGACCGGATACAAGATGCCGCGCAAGTTCATGATCCCCTTGACAAAGGGCGCGGTGTTCGGCACCGGCGTGACGCCTTCCGGCTTTTCAATGGACAACACTTGCTCGACCGGGACCCCGTAGCGTTCTCCATTTAAGGTAAAAACGATATATTTTTTTTCACTCATGATGGATCCCTCCTAGGCATACAGAATGGATGCGCAGTCGATGATCAGGGCAACCTTGCCGTCTCCGAGAATGGTCGCTCCGGAGATGCCGGGGACATCGCCGAGATACGTTCCGAGCGATTTGATGACGATCTCTTGCTGTCCGATCAGTTGGTCAACGGCGAGCGCCGCCGTCTTCCGGCCGCTCTGGAGAACGAGAGCATGGATATATTTTCCTTTATTCTCTTCCTCCGGCAGATCAAAGAGCCGGCTGAAGCGCAGAAACGGGATGACCCGGCCGCGAAAATCGATCATTTCACGCCCTTGCGCCGTCATGATGTCTTCGTGTTTGTACAGAGCGGTTTCGACGATGTTCGTGACCGGCACGGCGTAGGTTTCCCCGCCGGCGCGGATGAGCATGGCATTGATGATGCTTAAGGTCAGCGGCAGGCGAATCGTAAACCGCGTGCCCTTTCCGGGTTCCGATTCCACTTCCACGACGCCGCCGAGCGACTCGATTTTGGATTTGACGACGTCCAGCCCGACGCCGCGCCCGGAAATGTCGGTGATCTTGTCGGCCGTGCTGAATCCGGATTGGAACAAAAATTGGTAGACTTCCCGATCCGAAAGCTTATCGGCGTCGCTTTCGGAGACGAGACCGTTTTTAATCGCTTTTTGCAGCACTTTTTCGCGGTTGATGCCGGCGCCGTCGTCTTCGATTTCGATGAACACATGGTTGCCGGAATGATAGGCTTTAAGAATGATCGACCCTTCTTCCGGCTTATTGTTTTGTCTGCGCACTTCGGGCAATTCAATGCCGTGGTCCATCGAATTGCGCAAAAGATGGACAAGCGGGTCGCCGATTTCGTCGATGACCGTCCGGTCGAGCTCGGTTTCGGCGCCTTCAATCTGCAAGCGAATCTTTTTGTTCAATTCTTTGGAGACGGAACGGACCATGCGCGGAAATCGGTTAAAGACTTGTTCGATCGGTTCCATCCGCAAATTGAGGATGATCTCTTGCAAGCTTGACGACGTCCGCGCGATCCGTTCGGCGGTCTCGATCAGCTCCGTATCTTTCAGCTTCCTGGCCACGCCCTCCAGCCGGCCTTTTTCGATCACGAGCTCTTCGAAAAGATTCATCAGATCGTTCAAACGATCGAGATTGACGCGTATCGTCTTGGACGTCGCCTTCGCGCGCGCCGCGGTCTGGGCCTGAGGTTTCTTATCAGCGGAGCGGGCGTCCGTCGCTTGCGACGAGGCGCCGCCTCCGCCGGCCGATTCCGCAGCGATCGTCTTCAAGTCGACGACGTCGACGCGCGCAATCTCCGAGACGTCCATGATTTTTGACCGCATGTCTTCTTGCGATTCCTTGGTCACGATCGTGATCGTAAAACTCGGCCCCACTTCGCCCGCTTCAAGCTTCTCGACGTCCGGCTCCGCTTGAATGATATCGCCCATTTGTTCGGCGATTTGAAAGACCATATAAGCGCGCGCGCCTTTAAGAACACAGGATTCGTCGAAGGTGACGGTCGTCCGGAAGACGTTGTAGCCTTGTTCGAGCGACTGAACGATGACCGATTGAACAAACGCGTCGTGGCCTTCCGCGGTTTCCGTCTTTTTCTTCGCAGGGCCCGGCGCCTCGGAACCTTGGTTAGGGGAGGACAGGACGGACTGCAGCTGGGCCACAATGTCCGACACATCCATCCGGTCGCCTTCGCCGGACTGCACGTTTTCCAGCATCCCTTCCAAGCGGTCTACCGCCGCCAACAAAACGTCCATGATGTCCGCATTGATCTGCAATTGATGGTTGCGCACGGCGTCGAGAATATTTTCGAGCTTGTGGGTTAAATCCGCCATGTTTTCAAAGCCCATCGTCGCCGACATGCCCTTGAGCGTGTGGGCGGAGCGGAAAATCTCGTTGACGAGATCAACGTTGTCGGGGGAATTTTCCAGCGCCAACAAATTGTCGTTCATGTTTTGCAAATGTTCTCGGCTTTCATCGAGGAACATATCAAGATATTGACTGTTTTCCATTCCCCTAACCTCCTATGAGCAAATTTGCTTGACGATCGCCGGGGCGATTTTTTCCAGCGGCAGGACTTCGTCGACGAGGCCCGTCTCTATGGCCGCTCTCGGCATGCCGAAGATGACAGAGGTTTCCTCCGATTCCGCGATCGCGTGCACGCGGCACGTCCGTTTGATCGCCGAAAGGCCTTCCGCGCCGTCGTTGCCCATCCCGGTCATCACCGTTGCGACGATGTCTTGTTCCCCTATTTCGGCGAGCGACTCCAACAGCAGATCAAAACACGGCTTTAACCCGCGGATCGGCGGGCCGTCGGAAATTTCGAGGGCCAACGCTCTTCCGACTTTTCTGACACGCATATGCCGTCCTCCCGGGGCGATGTACACCGTGCCGTCGCGCAACACCTCGCCGTTGACCGCCTCTCTGACGGTCACTTCGCTCAGTTGGTTGAGCCGTTCGGCAAGCGACGCGGTAAAAACGGGCGGCATATGTTGAACGATGAGCACCGGGGCGGACAACGCCTTGGGCAAGCGGGGAACGACCGCCTGAAGCGAACGGGGGCCGCCGGTGGACGTGCCGATGCAGACGATTTTTTTCCGATGGACTCCCGCCAAGGCGGCGTCTTCGGACGGCGTCCACGGCACCGGGTGAAGGCCGTCGAGTGCGGGCATGCGGACACTGACGCGATGGGCCGCGCGGATTTTGGCTTTCAGCTCTTCTTTGACCTTATAGAGATCGAGGGAAATCGTCCCGGATGGTTTTGTAACGAAATCGACTGCGCCCAAGCTCATCGCCTCGATGGCGGCTTGCGTCCCCTTTCTCGTCAAACCGCTCAACATGATGACGGGCACCGGGTGTTCCGCCATCACTCTTCTTAAAACCTCCAAGCCATTCATATCGGGAAGCTCGACGTCCAAAGTGACGACGTCCGGCTGTCGGCGTTTGATTTTTTCCAATGCCTGCGCCGCGTTGCGGGCGACATCGACGACGCGCATGTCGGGCTCTTCATTAATAAAATCGGTAATCACCCGCCTCATGAATGCCGAGTCGTCGACGACCAGAACTTGGATCGGTGCTTGCACCATCGCCATCATCCTTTGGAAAGAAAGAAGTGCTTTAACCTGTTGATAAAACTGTCCAATGACGCGGCATGACCCTCCGTGTTTTCATTTAAATAACCGGCCGCCAGCCGTTGGACACCTATGGCGATCTTGGAACGCGGCGCATCGGTGACGAAGGGTGAGCGCGCTTTCACCGAGCGAACGACCGTGTGGTCGCGGGGCAATTCGCCGAGGAGCTTTAACTCCTTGTTCAGAAAGCGCTTTGCCGTGTACGAAAGATTCTTCCAAGCTTCCTTCGCTTCCCGTTCGTTGTCGTACCTGTTGATGACGCAGCGAACCGGTACATCCCCGACCTTGGCGTGGATCAGCTTGATGGCGGCATAGGCGTCGGCAAGCGCCGTCGGTTCCGGCGTCGTCACGAGAATGACTTCATGGACGGCGGAAATGAACCGGAGTGCGGCTTCGTCCAATCCGGCTCCCATGTCGAACAGGATCACGTCGTAGGCGTGCTGCAGCTTTTTAAATTGCTCAAGAAAATGTTGGAAATCCCCTTCATCAATTTTAAAGAGGTCGTCCAGACCGCTGCCTCCGGAGATGACCGACAGGCCGCTTCGGTGTTGCACGATCAAGGATTCAATCGGCAGCCTTCTATTTAACATATCGACAAAATGGCCGGGAGCATGAAGGCCGAGCAAAATGTCGACGTTGCCCATCCCGATGTCCAAATCGACGAGGATCGTTTTCTTGCCGATCCTGTTCAAGGCAAGGGCGAAGTTCACGGAAAAAATTGATTTTCCGACGCCCCCCTTTCCGCTTAATACGGCGACGACCCGGGTGTTCGCGGCTCGCAGCCTTTGCACTTTTCTTCTGAGCGCTTCAGCTTGATCCATCGCGGAAAACACCTTCCAAAAAATGGCTAATTAAGGCATTTTTATCCGCCTCGAGAAGATCGTCGGGAACGTTTTGCCCGTTCGTCAAGTAAGAGACGCCGATCGAACGATCGAGCAAGATGTTGAACAGCGCGCCGAGGCTTGTCGTTTCGTCCACTTTAGTAAAGATGAATTTGCTCACGGGAATGCCGTCAAATTGCTTGACGATATTTGCCAAATCATTCGCTTTCGCGGTCGCGCTCAAAACGAGATGGGTCTCGAGCCGGTCGCTGAACGGGATCAACGCTTTCAATTCACGGACAAATTTCGATTGTTGATAATTGCGGCCCGCCGAATCGACGAGGATCAAGTCTTTGTCTTTGTGGCGATCGAGCGCCCGTTTAAAATCGTCCATGGAATAGGCGACTTCGGTCGGAACGTTTAAAATCTTGGCGTACGTCTTCAGCTGTTCGACCGCCGCGATCCGATACGTATCGGTCGTGATGAACGCGACGGATTTCCCGTCGTCCAATGCGGCCTTTGACGCGAGTTTGGCCGCCGTCGTCGTCTTGCCGACCCCCGTCGGACCGACCAGAACGAGTGTTTGTTTTTGGTAAGACAGGCCGGAAAAATCATGCCCCTCGATCATTTGGTGCAAAAGTTCGAACAACGCCTTCTTCATGTCATGCACCGTTGGCCGCTCTAAGGAAAACCAGCGCTTTAATAAGCCGCGGCCGAGCGCTTCGACGAGATCCTTGCGAAGCTCTTGCTCCAACAAGCGGTCGCAAAGGTTGCGGATGACTTCCGGAATCGCCCCCGACCATGCCAGCCCTTCATCGAAAGGCCGGAACGGGCCGAACGCTTCGGCATGCCGCGCCGCACCGGCCGAGCTCGTCGGCCGAGCAAGCGCGGCCGCTCCGATTTTGGGCTTTGCCGGCGTTTCCAGCGGGAGCGCCGCCGCGTTTGTCAATGGAGGGACGGAGCCGGGAGCGGCGGACGGCGGTATGTCGCCGTCGACCGCGGCGAACACCTCAATGCCCGATTGGTTGAACCATTTCAACAAACTTTTTTTCTTGTAATTTCTTGTGTAGAGAATGACGGCGTTGTCGCCCAATTCTTTTTTCACCAGTTGGATGGCTTCGGGCATCGACTTGGCGCGAAACTTTTTGACCTTCATGCCGCCTTCACCACCCCGATGCTTTGAATTTCGACGTTCGGTTCAAGCTCGTTATAGGATAAGACCGCGACTTGCGGCAACGTCCGTTCGATCAAACGCTTGACGTGCGGCCGTATGACCGGCGAGCAAAGTACAATCGGTTCCTGATCGAGATCGGGACGGGCTTGAATTTGCTCGGCGATGTTTTGCAAAACGCGCTGGGCGACGTCGGGATCCAACGCCAAATAATTGCCGTGTTCGGTTTTTTGAATGGCGCCCGCGATCGTCTCTTCCAAACGCGGATCGAGGGTGATGACTTGTAAATAATCGCCTTTGAGATATTGCTGCGTGATCTGCCGGCTCAGCCCTTGGCGGACGTATTCGGTCAGCAGATCCGTATCTTTCGTCAACCGCCCGTAATCGGCCAAGACTTCAAAAATGACGGGCAAATTGCGGATGGAGACGTTTTCCCTCAAAAGATTGGCCAAAACTTTTTGCACGTCCCCGACAGACAGCGGTTCGGGCGTCACTTCTTCGACGAGGGCGGCATCTTGCTCGCGCAGATGATCGATCAGCTGCTTCGTTTCCTTGCGGCCGAGCAATTCATGGGCATGGCGTTTAAAGAGCTCGGTCAAATGCGTCGAGATCACCGACGGCGGATCGACGACCGTATAGCCGGCGAGTTCCGCTTTTTCCTTCATTTCTTCCGTGATCCACTTCGCCGGGAAACCGAAGGCCGGCTCCGTCGTTTCAATGCCGGTGATCGACGGATCGTCCTCACCCGGGCTCAATGCCAAGTAATGATCGAGATAGAGGACGCCGCGAGCCACTTCCGCCCCTTTGATTTTCAGGCGGTAGGCATTCGGTTCCAGTTGAATGTTGTCGCGGATGCGGACGACCGGGATGATTAGTCCGAGCTCTGAAGCGAGCTGGCGGCGGATCATGACGATGCGATCCAAAAGATCCCCGCCTTGGTTCGGATCGGCGAGCGGAACGAGCGCGTACCCGAATTCAAATTCAATCGGATCCGTTTGCAAGAGATCCACGACGCTGTCCGAACTCTTAAACCGCTCCTCTTCAAGGTTCGCTTTCATGGCCTCATCCATGGCTTCTTCCTTAGCGCTGTTCCGGCGCATGACCGCCCCGCCGATGAAGAGCAAAAGCGCAATCGGGATGGTGATGAAAAACCCGATCGGGGTTAAGCCGAGCAGCAAAATGACGCCGCCCGCTACAAACAGCATGTTCGGATAAGCGAGAAGCTGTTTCGTGATGTCTTGCCCGAGGTTTCCGTCAGACGCCGCCCGGGTGACGACGATACCCGTCGCGGTCGAAATCAACAGCGCCGGGATTTGGCTGACCAAACCGTCACCGACGGTCAACATGGTGTATGTATGCGAAGCGTCGCTAAACGACATGCCGTGTTCAACCATGCCGATGACCATGCCGACGATCAAGTTGATCGTGACGATGACCATGCCGGCGATGGCATCGCCTTTCACGAATTTGCTGGCACCGTCCATCGCGCCGTAAAAGTCCGCCTCTTGTTCGATCTTTTCCCGGCGTTTTCGCGCCTCTTGTTCATTGATGAGCCCGGCGTTCAAATCGGCGTCGATGGCCATTTGTTTGCCAGGCATCGCGTCGAGCGTGAAGCGGGCGGCGACTTCCGAAACGCGTTCGGCGCCTTTCGTGATGACGACAAACTGAATGATGACGAGGATGAGAAAGACGACGAAGCCGACCAACGCATTTCCGCTGATGACGAAATTCCCGAACGTTTCAATGACGACACCGGCGTCCCCTTTGCCCAAGATCGCTCGGGTCGTTGACACGTTTAACCCGAGGCGAAACAAGGTCGTGAGCAAGAGCAGTGACGGGAAGATGGAAAACTCCAACGGCTCTTTCATGTTCATGGAAACGAGCAATATGATCAGGGCAATCGAAATGTTCGTGATGATCAAAAAGCTCAGGATGATGTTGGGCAACGGTATGATCAGCATGAGCACGATCAAGACGACGCCACCCAAGACGATGAGATCTTTCGCTTTCAAGTGCTCCACCCCCTTGCTTCGCGCACGCCGGCCCGTTTAGGATGCCGGCAGGCAATCATAGCGTCTTCCCCTTCAGTTGATAGACATACGCCAATATTTCGGCGACGGCTTTAAAAAACGTTTCGGGAATTTGATCGCCGATGTCCAACTCGCGATACAACGCGCGGGCGAGCGGCGGCCGTTCGACAATCGTCACGCCATTGGCTTTGGCGACCTCTTTGATCTTTTGGGCAATGTAATCCGCGCCCTTGGCGACGACGACGGGCGCGTCCATCTCTCCGTCTTTATAAAGCAGGGCGACGGCGAAATGCGTCGGGTTCGTGATGACGACGTCGGCTTTCGGCACTTCCTGCATCATCCGGCGCATCGCCATTTGCCGCTGCCGTTCGCGAATCTTGGATTTGATCAAGGGATCGCCTTCCGTCTTTTTATACTCGTCTTTGACTTCCTGTTTGGACATGCGGAGGTTCTTTTCGTAATCGTATTTTTGATAAAGATAATCGAGCAATCCGAGAAACAACAGCGTCACGGAAGCGGCGAACCCCATCCACAACGTCAATTTGCCGATGAAGACAAGCGCTTGGCCGATCGTCATTCGGCTTAAACCGATCAGCTCGTCCAAATGCATCCAAATGATGAGAAAAGCGATAAAGCCGACGCAGGCGACTTTCAGCAACGATTTCAACAGTTCGACGAAGGCGCGGACGGAATAAATCCTTTTAAAACCGGCGATCGGATTCAGCCGTTCCGGCTTGAAAGCCAGCGGATCGCCCGAGAAAACAAAACCGATCTGCACGACGTTGGCGAACACGGCCGCGACGAACGCGACGCCGAGGACCGGCGCCACCAATTTTCCGACATCGAAGACGAGCGAGGTCAATAGGCGCTGGACCTCTCCCTCGTTCAGGGGCTGGTTCAAGCCGTTTTCCAAAGTCGATCTCATCATGGCGGCAAGCCCCTCGCCCATCCGAGGAACGGCAAAGAGAAAGACGATGAAGACGGCAAGCAACGTCAAAGCGGAAACGATATCGGCGCTCTTGGCGACTTGCCCCTTTTTCCTCGAGTCGCGGCGTTTCTTTGGCGTCGCTTTTTCCGTTTTTTCTTCGGCAAAAAATTGCAGATCGACGCGTCTCATTTCGGACTCCCCAACAGTGCCATGAAATCCCGCATGCCGCTCGCCGCCCAGTCAAAAAGGTCGCGGAAAAAGGCGACGTACAGCGGCATGGCGAAAAAGAGAATGAGCAGACTCGCGGCGATTTTCAACGGCAAACCGACCACAAACACATTCAATTGCGGGACGGTTCGGGCGACAATGCCGACGGCGACGTCGACGAGAAAAAGCGAGCCGACGATCGGCAAGGCCATTTGAAAGGCGATGGCGAACATCTGCAAAAACAGCTGAGAGATGTCATGGGCGCCGGCACCGGAAAACAAGGCGGTGGCTTTTCCTTCGACGGGCACCCACTGAAAGCTGTAATAAATGCCGTTTAAAAACATGTGATGGGCATCCGCCGCGAAGAAAAAGACGATCATTAAAACATATAAAAACTGGCCGGTGATCGGCGTTTGCACCCCGTTGTTCGGGTCGATCAAGTTGGCAATCGCAAAGCCCGTTTGCAAGTCAATAAAACCGCCCGCGACCTGAATCGCATAGAATAACAGTCCGGCGGCGAAACCGATCGAAAGCCCGATGAGCGCCTCTTTCATGACGATCAGCGGAAATGCGCCGGTGAGCGGAACGGCGTGGTCGTGCATCGACAACGTCACGATCCAGGCGAAGCACGCCGAAAGGCCCACCTTGAAGCGGGCCGGTATCCCCCGGTAAGAAAAAACGGGGGCCGTAAAAAAGAAGCTGGCCAGTCGGACTAAGACGAGCAAAAAAAGCGGTAGCAAATTGAGTGCGTCCATATCAGCCCACGAATTTGTCCAAATTCATAAAGATGTTTTCCGTAAACGACACGATTTCCGTCAGCATCCAAGGACCGAAAATTACGAGCGCGATGAGCACGGCGACGATTTTGGGGATGAATGCCAACGTCTGCTCTTGAATTTGCGTCGTCGCTTGAAAAATGCTGATGACAAGCCCGACGACCAGCGCGATGATTAAAAGAGGGCCCGCGATCAACAGCGTCGTCATGACCGCTCGCTCACCGATGTGGATGACAAACTCCATGCTCAATCGACGTCAACCCCTTTTGGGTTTAGGAATAGCTGACCAAAAGCGACTTTACGATGAGATACCATCCGTCCACCATGACAAACAAAAGAATTTTAAACGGCAAGGATATCATGACGGGCGGCACCATCATCATCCCCATCGACATCAGGACGCTGGCCACCACCATGTCGATGATGAGGAATGGGACGAAGATCATAAATCCCATCTGGAAAGCCGTTTTGAGTTCACTGATCGTAAAGGCGGGCACGAGGGCGGTCATCGGAATGTCTTCGATCTTTTTCGGCCGGTCATAATGGCCATAATCCAAAAACAGCGACAAATCTTTCTCGCGCGTTTCCTTCGCCATGAAATTTTTGAGCGGGACCTCGGCCCTTTTTAAAGCTTCTTTTTGCGTGATTTTCCCGTCTAAATACGGCTTTACGGCCTGGCTGTTCACGTCTCCGATGACCGGCGCCATGATGAAAAACGTCAAGAACAAGGCAAGGCCGATCAACACTTGGTTCGGCGGGATTTGCTGCGTGGACAGCGACGTTCTCACAAAAGACAAAACGATGACAACGCGCGTGAACGACGTCATGAGAACGAGAATGGCCGGCGCGAGGGACAAGACGGTCAAGAAGAGAAGCAAACCGACCGTTGTCGCCACATCATGCGGTTGTTGCGATAAAAAATGGGTATCGATTCCCGGTATGATCTCATTCATCGCGATTGTCCTTCCGTAACCGATCCTTCAATGCGTCCGACCGGCTTTTCAGCAAAGCTTTCAATTGCTGATCGAACGACGACGCGCTTTGACCGCCATCCGGCTGTTCATGGTTTTCCGGGAGCGCGCGCCCCTTCGCCCGCGCCAACACCTTGGACAAGGTTTTGCCGAATTCGGGTGGAGCCTCATCCTCGTTCAGCAACTGGGCCACGGTTTCCGGATCGGTGATCTCTTTCAGAAGTTGAACCGTTTCCCCGACGCCGACGACGAGAATGGTCTCTCCGATGCGGACGAGCTGGACCGAACGGTTCGGACCGACGGCGACGCCGCCGAGGTTGCGAATCGCCCCGACTTTGCGGTAAGACCGCGTATGTTTATGCATCGCCCGATATAACAAGTAAATGAGCCCGAGAATGACGGCGAGCGAAACCACTAACTTCAAAAAAGTAAACAGGCCGGACGTCCCGGAAGCCGCCGGCGCCCCGTCCTTCACATCCTTTTTTGCGTCGGAAGGAGCGACCGCATCGTGCGACTTCCCGGACGGCTTGTCTTTTTGGTGAAGCGCATCATAGACCGACTGGCTGCCATCCGCCGTTGCCGCCCGGCCGGCGGAAACCGCGCCGCCGCCGGTTAAAACGAGGCAAATCGATAACGCGAGAAGCGCCAGCGTCGATCTCCGCTTCCAGATACCGCGTTCGTCGGAGCGTCGCTGCGACGCCCGCGCGCGCCGTTCCCGCATCCGACCGGTTATCTCTGGTGCACGTTTCATCTTGCGCCTTCTATCCAATCGTTTTCTTGATGGCTTCCAATACGCGGTCGGTTTGGAACGGCTTGACGATGAAATCTTTCGCTCCCGCTTGTATGGCGTCGATGACCATCGCCTGCTGCCCCATCGCGGAAACCATGATGATTTTGGCATTCGGGTCGAATTCCCTGATCTTTTTCAAGCAGGTGATGCCGTCCATCTCCGGCATCGTAATGTCCAACGTGACGAGATCGGGTTTATGTTCTTTATATTTTTCGATCGCTTCTTGGCCGTCGCCCGCCTCGGCGATGACTTCGTAGCCGTTTTTCGTGAGAATATCTTTGATCATCATCCGCATGAATGCCGCATCGTCAACAACCAGAATCGTTTTCCCCATTGTTGCAGTCCTCCTATTGCGCTTGTATTTTTATAGTCTTTTTAATCGGTCATGTTGATTGAGGATTTCGGTGATGCGAACCCCGAAGTTTTCATCAATGACGACGACTTCCCCTTTTGCGATGGGTTTGTGGTTGACCAAAATGTCCACGGGTTCGCCGGCAAGTTTATCCAGCTCGATCACCGAGCCGCGGCTTAAATCCAAAATGTCCTTGATGCGCCTTTTCGTCCGGCCCAATTCCACGGTGACCGTCAGCGGAATATCCAACAACAGGTCGATGTTTTGCGCGTTGACCGAAGACGTCTCGCCGTCGTCGAATTCACTGAAAGCAACGGGGCGCACGTGAACCGGTTCTTGGGCGCCGAGCCGCGAGGCGGAAGCCGATATCCGTCCACCGGCATCGGTGCGCCGCACCGGCTCCGCATCGTCCCCAGCAGCGGCGCGGTCCCTATCCAGCGCTGCGGCGGGTTCGCCGTCGGCTCTTTGGGCATTGGATGAAGGACGCTCGTTTTCGGAAACGTCCGATCTTGCCGATAGCGCCTCAACGTCCAAATCATCTTTATAGTCGCTCAACATGAGATGATGGACGAGTTCTTTCGTGAAATCGATCGGCAGAAGCTGCATGATGTTCGAATCGATGAGCTCACCGACGCGCAGACGGAAAGAAACCTTCAAAAATTGGTCGTCCGAAGGGATGTGTTCCGTGCCGCGGTCCTCTTTGATGTCAAACATTTCAATGACCGGCGGCGAAATGTCGATGCGCTTGTCAAACATCATCGACATGGCGGTGGCCGACGAGCCCATCATTTGATTCATCGCCTCTTGGACGGCGCTGAGATGGATTTCTTGAATTTCCTCAGAAGGATTCGTGCCATTTCCGCCCAACATGAGATCGGCGATGATGCTCGCGTCTTCCTTTTTGATCAACAAGACGTTGGAGCCGCGGAAGCCTTCGGTATATTCCACAAAGACGGAAACATAAGGAGTTGGAAATTCATCGTACAAACTCGAACGGTGGACGAGCGAAACCTTCGGCGTCGTAATGTCGACTTTTTGATTCAGCAACGCCGAAAGCGCGGTCGCTGCACTCCCGAAGGCGATGTTGCCGATTTCGCCGAGCGCGTCGATTTCCATCGGGGTGAGCACATCTTCCAAAGCGCTTTGATCGTTGTTCTCATCGGTGGAATGGCTCCCGTCCGCCCCTCCCAGCAACGCATCGATTTCTTCCTGCGACAGCATGCCATCATCATTCGGACGCATCGATTTCGTCTCCTTCCTGAATGATATCCATGATTTGCACCGCCAGCTTCTTGTTTTTCAAACCGGGTTGCACGGTAAATTTCGGATACGGCCCGACCTTCATAACGATCGGGCGGTCAATCCGGCTGTCGAGCGGGATGACGTCCCCTTCATTCAAGTTCAAGAGATCGCCCACCGTCAGTTGGGCTTGACCGAGTTCCACCCTCATGTCGACAAAAATGTCTTTGATGTTGTGCTCGATGTGGGCGGCGTCGTCCGGACTGGGCGATTTTTCTTTGCCCGTCATCCATTCGTGCGCGGACAGTTTAGGGAGGATCGGCTCAAGAACGACGTGGGGAATGCAGACGTTCATCATGCCGCTCGCCTCGCCGACCGTTGTCGAAAGGGAGATGACGACCACGGTCTCGTTTGGTGAAGCCATCTGCAAGAATTGCGTATTCACTTCAAAAACGCGCATGACCGGGTCGAGCTCGATGATGCTGGACCATGCTTCTTTAAAAGAGTCGAGCGCTTTTTCGAAGATTTGCGAGATGATCTTCATCTCGATTTCTGTTAAGTTATCGATTTTATTGTAACTGGCTCCGACGCCGCCCAATATGCGGTCAAGCATGGCGTAGGCGATGTTCGGGTTGACCTCGATGAGCATGCGTCCTTCAAGGGGCGCCGCTTCGAACACGTTTAATATCGTCAAGGACGGGACGGAGCGTATGAATTCTTCATACGGCAGCTGTTCCACGGAAGCGACCGTGATCTGTATGTATGTCCGCAACTGGGCGGAAAAGTAGCTCGTCAGCAACCTGGCGAAATTTTCGTGGATTCTCGTCAGGCTGCGAAACTGGTCCTTTGAAAATCGAAGCGCCCGTTTAAAATCGTAAACGCGCTCTTTTTTTCGATCTTCTTCTTTTTTCAATTCATCTGCGTCCATTTCTCCCGTTGAAATCGCGGAGAGCAACGCATCAATCTCGGATTGCGATAAGATTTCGGCCATGTGCTTCACCTCCCGGATCAAAAGGGCTTTTTTTCACCCGCGGCGCATCTCGGCACCTTCTATATCTATTATTCTATAATTTTTTCCGTCGTGTACACGTGGACGACCTCTCCCTTGGTCATTAAGGCGTTCAATTTTTGCTGAAGGGAGCTTTCAAGCTGCTTCAAGCCGGCTTGGCCGCGCAAATTTTTTTCGGTCATGTTGGACAATAAATAGAGAATGGTGTTCTTGACTTGAAATTGGCGTTTCTCCAGCTCATCTTTCGCCGCCTTGTTTGAGACTTGAATCGTAAACTTGATGCGTATGTATTTGTCGTCAGCGAGATTCGTCGTCATTTCCTCGGTCTCGACGGACAAATTTTTGGCGATGTCATCGATCGTCGGAGGTTTCGACGCGCTTTCGGCTTTATGGTTCAAATAATAGAAAGAGATGACTGCGACGATGGTGAGACAGGCCATCGTTAACAACACGATGTTTAATGTTTTGCTTTTAAACATGCGCCGAGCCCCTTTCACTCTTGCTTTGGACGGCATATAGCCCGATCTTCTTATAAAAGTCTATCATCCTCTCGACGACTTCGGCTTCGCTCTCTTTGACGACAATTTTTTTACCGCTGATGAGCGTGACCGTCGTGTCGGGAAGTTCTTCAACCTGTTCGATGAAACAGGCGTTGAGCGTAAAGGTTTTGCCGTTTAATCGGGTGAGTTTAATCATATGACGGGGTCAAGCGCCCGGCTTGACCCCATCCCTCCTTTACGAGCGCTTCAAATTGACGAGCTCTTGCAAGATTTGGTCCGCCGTGGTAATCACGCGGGCGTTCGCTTGGAAGCCGCGCTCCGCCTCGATCATACCGGTAAATTCCTCCGACAGATCGACGTTGGACATCTCGAGCGCGCTCGGGATGAGCGACGCACCGGCCGCATCGGCGGTACCGATCACGGGATTGCCGGAGTTGGCCGTATTGATGTAGAGGTTATTCCCCATTTTTTGCAATCCGTCCGGGTTATTGAATTGGGCGAGCGCGATTTGACCGAGCACTTGCAGCGATCCGTCGTCCAATACGCCATAGATTGTACCGTCGGTGCCGATGCTGAAGCTGGTCAGGTTTTCCGTCGTGCCGCCGATCGTGATCGTCTTCGGAATTTGCAACGGCCCGAGGTTATTCGTCAAATTCCCGTTGGCATCGATGGTGTAGCCAATGACGTGCAAACCGTTGGCATTGACGAGATCGCCTTGTTCATCCAAGTAGAAGTTGCCCGCACGCGTATAGTAGTTCACGCCGCCGTCTTGGACGACGAAATAGCCATCTCCCGAGATCGCGACATCAAGGGGCCGGCCGGTTGTTTGCGTATTGCCGCCGGTGGTAATCGTATCGATGGAAGCGATCGTCGAACCGAGGCCGACTTGTTTCGGGTTCACGCCGCCGCGGTTGGCGTTCGGCGCGGTCGCCCCGGCAAGCTGCTGACTGACGAGATCGGCGAACGTCACGCGGCCCTTTTTAAACCCGGCGGTGCTGACGTTGGCGATGTTATTGCCGATGACGTCGAGTTTCGTTTGAAAGTTTTTCAATCCGCTGATCGCGGAATACATGGCACGAAGCATATGGCATCCCCCTTATTACTTTTATTGGATTCAACTTACCGCTCGCTGCGTCCGCTTCGGTCGGTCCGCGGACGCGAAGGCTCCCTTGAAGGTCCGGCCTTCAATCGTCCAACAAAATCGCGCCGTCAATGTTGGAAAAGATATGGGTTTTTGCTTCGCTTCGGTTCATCACCGTGATGACGGTATCGTTTTTGGCGCTGACGACAATCGCCTTGTCTTTCGTCAAAACGAGCGGTTCACGAATTCCCATCGCTTTGGCTTCGTTTAATTTTTCATAAATCGCCCGCCATTGTTCCGGTTTAATCTCGATGTCCCGCTCGGCGATGCGGGCTTGCGCATGCTTGCTGATCTTTAAGGGCGTCCCCGCTTGCGCCGCCAACGCCTGCGCAAACATCCCTTTGAACCCGGTTTTTGATGTCGGTCGAGGCGTTCCCGTCCCGGTTTTCGCCGGTATAACAGGGTTTATCAGCATGCTGCGATCAATCGGTTTCAGGCGGATCCCTCCCCTTCTCCCGAAGCGCCGCTGTCCCCGCTCGGTTCGGCGATCGTGGTGATCGTTGACGGATCGACCTCTGAACCGTCCTTCGTCAAATACGTCAATTTGCCATCTTTTAAAGTCACGGCGGTGACGATCCCGGTTTTCGTGACGGTTTGCGTGTTCCCGTCATCTCCCGTGACACTTTCGGTCCATGTGATCGATTTTCCGATCATGTTGGCCTGTTGGCCCAATTGGGCAACGGATTGCGATTCAACAAACTTCTCCAACAAGTCGTTCATGTTTGTCGTTTGTTCAAGCGACGTAAACGTCGCCATCTGCGAGATGAACTCTTTATCTTCCATCGGTTGGAGCGGATCTTGCATTTGCAATTCCGTGATGAGGAGTTTTAAAAAATCATCCTTGCCCAGCACGCCGGGATTCTTTTGCGTCTTGCTGTCCTGATAGCCGTAAAGGAGCGTCGGATCGATATTCATGACGAACTCCCTCCTTCCGTTAACCAGTCGTCGAACGCATGGCCGACGTCGTGATCGCCCTGGTCTTCGCGGCCGGTCGGCGGTTTTTTATCTCCCTGTTCACGGCCGTGTCCTCCGCCCGAATGGCCGTCAGGATATCCGGAAAAGCCCGAAGATTGAGCTTGGGCGGCATTCGGCTGTTGGATGTCGATTTTATGCACGTTCATTCCGAGCGTTTGAAACGATTGCTTCAAATCGCCGAGCTGCGATTCCAACAGTTTTTTGGCGGCCTCCGTGTGCGCGATTAAAGTGACGTCAAGTCCCGTTTCGTTTTTAACGAGGACGATTTGCAATTCGCCGAGATGGGCGGGATGCAGTTTAATCGATAACTGCATGGAGCCGTCGGCCAGCGTTTTGAAATTCCCTTTGGTAACGGCGGCCTTCACTTGTTCAACGATGTCAACGGCGCGAGTAGGTGCGCTTTGCCCGTGAAGGACGAGCTGCTGAATTTTGCTCATCGGCCCACTCGAAAACCAGGCGGCCGCCTCACCGTTATGGGGCTTTCCGAAGCGATTAAAATCGGAACCTCGGTTGCTTTCATCCGACTTGATCGCATCGGCAATCGCTGGAATCGTCCGGCCGGATGCGGCAAACGTTTTTTCCGTTGACGCCTTGGCGTTCGCGGCGATCGGCTCGCCGTTCAATCGGACGGGCTTTGCTTCCGCCGGAACCGCGTCACGTCCGCGCGATGGAACGCCTGTCAAGGGCGCGTTCATGGCCATATGGGCCGGCGTCGGCTTCGAAAGCCGGTCGTCGATTCGATCCGGGGCAAATCCAGGTGCATACGGATGCTTGAAATATTGCGCCAGCACCTGACCATCGCCTTTATGGCGTATCGAATCGATGGCCGCTCCACCTTGCGCCTCGCCCAACGCGAGCTTGCCGGCCAAATCATGTTTGGACCCTTCGGACGCTTTCAAAACGAAGTCCCCGGGCTGACGATGCGCCTGTAAAAGCGCGAGCGCCTCAATCGCATCGCCTTGGCCTTCCCGCACAAGATGTTTTTTCTTCGCTCCGCCCGAATGCTCGGAAGTGTGGGCGCGGCCTTCGGACATCGTCCGGAAAGCCATTTTTCCGCCGTCCGTTTTTCCCGCTTCCTTGGCCTGCAAGAGATGCGCCATCATTTGCAGAAAATGGCGGTGGCCGTTCACATCCACCTTCGCGGGTTCATCATAGGCCGGCATTTTTTTCGTCGTCACGATCGCTTTGCCCGACGGTATCGCGGGTGCCTTCACCAACGGTTTCACCTCCTTTCAAGGTCAAGCAAACAGCGGTTATGTATGGCAGCGCTTCACATCTGTATCCACAACCGGCATTACGGGTTGCCCGTATTGACGGATGCCCCCGTTCCTTGGGAGGACGTTGCGGTAGAAGCGTTCGTGGTGCCGCCCGTAACGCCGCTCGTTCCGGCCGTTTGCGTCGTCGACGTCGACGGCATCGCCTTTAGCAAGGGGGTGAGCTGAGCCGCTTTGTCGGTCGACAACTTTTCCAATATCTTCGCCTTCGTCTGATTGTTCAACATGTTCATGTATTTCGCCGCTTCTTGCGTTTTCATCTTTTCAAAGATTTGCGCGGCCTTTTCGGGATCCATGTTTTGATAGACTTGGGCGATCGTTCGCGCCCGATCGCTTTCCGCTTGCTTTTTGTTCGTCTCCGTCATGGAATCGATGGTTTGTTTCAGTTGGTTGACCTGTTCATTGAGCGATTGGATTTGGTCGTCTTTCTGTTTCGTTTCCTTTTCCAACGATTTAACCTGTTTCTTTAGATCGCTCACCTTGAGCTTCAACGTTTCATTTTCGGCTTCGAGCGCGCTTCCCGTATGTTTTCCGGAATGGGAAACAAACGGGAGACGGCCCGCGAGTTGCGACACTTCCTCCTTGACGTCAAAACCGGCCAATTTCAAAAACAGAACGGTAAACGCCGCGATAAATACGACCGGGATGAGAACGACGAGGAAGCCTTTTAAAATTTTTAAACCGATGCTTTCTCTTGATCCGCCCATATGCCTCATTCCCGTCAATGTTTAAGATGTTGTTGTACGGCCGTTTCGTCCATGAACCGTATTTCCGCACGCTTTTGCATGGCGCGATATCTTTCCCAATGCCACTCTTTTAATTTTTCGAATTTCTTAACCTCAACGGACTTTTCGATGAGCGCTTGGCGATAGGCTTCCAGCCGCTCGCGCAATTGCTCATATTTTAATTTTTCTTCGGCGATCTGATGGCCGACGGCGACGAGGACACGATTCAACTCCCTGATTCTCGAGACCGTGATCTTGTCGCCCTTTTTTCGTTCGAGATCGGCTTCCAACCGCGTTTTTCTTTCCATGAGGTCGACGAGCTTTTCCCCTTGCTTTTGAAGCCGGTCATACCATTCGCTGTAAATTTGTTCCATTTGTTTCTTTTCGCTTTCATTGATTTTCAGAAGCCGATCAAAACGATATTGGAACGCCACGCTTAATCCACTCCTCCGACCAGTTTCGTCAACCGATCGATCGCTTCGCGCCCTTCAACCTTTTCGTCCACCGCTTGTTTCAAATAATCCAGCATCGCCGGCCGCAGGCGTATCGCCTCATCGATTTCCGGCGAGCTGCCGGACTTGTACGCCCCGATTTGGATAAGATCTTCGGCTTCTTCGTACTTTGCCAATAGGGCGCGGAAACGATTGGCGGCTTTTAGATGATCGGGCGTGACGACGTTCGTCATCACCCGGCTGACGCTTTTCAGGACGTTGATCGCCGGATATTGCCCTTTTTCGGCAATCTTGCGGTCGAGGACGATGTGCCCGTCCAATATGCCGCGGGCAGCGTCGGCGATCGGCTCATCCATGTCGCCGCCGTCGACGAGCACCGTGTAAAACGCGGTAATCGTCCCATATTTTGCGCTTCCCGTCCGTTCGAGAAGCTGCGGCAAAAGGGCGAACACCGACGGCGTATAGCCTTTGGTCGTCGGCGGCTCCCCGACCGCCAGGCCGATTTCCCGTTGAGCCATCGCCACTCTCGTCAAGGAATCCATCATGAGCAGAACGTCCAGGCCTTGGGAACGAAAATATTCCGCAATCGCCGTGGCCGTCAACGCGCCTTTAATCCGCATGAGCGCCGGTTGGTCGCTCGTCGCGACGACGACAACGGAACGTTCCAGGCCTTCGGGCCCCAAATCGGCTTCGATGAACTCCAAAACCTCGCGCCCGCGCTCGCCGATGAGGGCGATCACGTTGATGTCGGCGGCCGCGCGCCGGGCAATCATGCCGAGCAGCGTGCTTTTTCCGACGCCGCTTCCGGAAAAAATGCCGACGCGCTGCCCTTTCCCGACGGTGAGCAAGCCATCGATGGCGCGAATGCCGAGCGCGAGCGGTTCGGCAATGCGCGGGCGTTCAAGCGGATTGGGCGGCGGTTGATCGGTCGGATAATCGGTTAAGAGCCCGTTCAACGCACTGCCGTCCAACGGGTGCCCGAGGCCGTCGAGCACCTTGCCGATCAGCGCGTCGCCGACTTTGATTTTGAGCCCGTGGCCCGTGGATTCTACAAGGCTTTCCGGGGCGATGCGCTGGATCGGCGCATAGGGCATCAGCAGCAAATTCTCGCCGGAAAATCCAACGACTTCCGCGAGGACCGGATCGCGCTCGCCTGTGATATGTATGCGGCACAAGTCACCGACTGAGGCCCGCGGACCGCGCGATTCGATCAGGATGCCGACGACGCGCGTGACGCGGCCCAAGCGGTGATACGGATCAATTGTTTCCAGGCGGTCGATCAGCGCGCTGCGGTTCATCGCCCAATTCCTCCAAGCTTTCCAGAAGCTTTTGTTTAATGATTTTCAATTGGCTGTCGACGGATGCGACAATGCGGCCGTACGGCGTCTCGATATAGCAATCATTGGCGGCGAGAGATTCATCGACGTAAATGGCCAGACGGGCATCCCTGACGATTTTTTGCAGTTCGTCCCTCGCCTGCACCGTCCGTTCATACCAACGCGTCGGGACGATGATTTGGATCGGGTCTTGATCGCGCGCTTCCCGGACGGCTTTCGCGACGAGTTCCGTCCACCTTTCCGGTTTTTCAGCAAGCGCTTGATCAACGATTTTTCCGGCAATCGCAACGGCAAGATGCAAGATGTCCGCTTCGGCCCGCGCCAAATACGCTTTGTAATCCTGCTCGGCGAGCGCGGCGAGCCGTTTCGCCTCCGCGATTTGCCCGGCCCATTCGGCCTCGGCGGCGCGGCAGCCTTCTTCAAATCCGTCCCGGTAACCGATCTCTCTCGCCTTTTTCCGCTCCTCTTCCCGCTCGTGCGCCCAGCGCTCTCGTTCGGCCTTCAGCTTCTCCTGAAAAGCCTCGTATTCACGCGCGATGTCGGCGCGCACCGCCGCGAGTTCATCCTGAGCGCGCGAGAGAGCTTCTTTATTCGTCAATGGAACGGAGGGCTCTTCCGGGCCGGCCGGCAATTTGGCGTGGACAATCCGCTTCGGCTCCCCGCTTTTCGGCGATTTGATCACGCTATACAACGACATCGTCTCCGCCTCCGCGTGCGATTACGATTTCTCCCGCTTCTTCTAACCTGCGTATAATCGAAACAATACGGGTCTGCGCCTCTTCGACGTCCCGCAGGCGGACGGGACCGAGATATTCCAACTCTTCTTTGAACGTTTCGACGCGCCGTTGCGACATGTTGCGGAAAATGGCCTCTTTGACTTCGTTGCTCGCCGTCTTGAGAGCCAGCAGCAAATCGTCGTTGTCGACATCGCGGATGACGCGCTGGATCGAGCGGTTGTCGAGACCGACGATGTCCTCAAAGACAAACATGCGCTTCTTGATTTCTTCGGCGAGCTCGGGGTCTTGGACGCTCAGCGCTTCTAAGATCGTCCTCTCCGTGGTGCGGTCGACGCCGTTCAGGACGTCGACCACCGCTTCGATACCGCCCGCCTGGGTGAAATCTTGGGTGACGGTCGCCGAGAACTTTTTCTCAAGGATGAGTTCCACTTCGTTGATGATCTCGGGCGACGTCCGGTCCATGATCGCGATTCTCCTCGCCACCTCGGCCTGCAATTCCGGCGGCAGGGACGACAAGATCTGCCCCGCTTGCGCCGGGTCGAGATAGGCGAGCACGAGCGCGATCGTTTGCGGATGTTCATGCTGAATAAAGTTTAATATTTGTTGCGGATCCGTTCTGCGCAAAAAATCAAAAGGTTTAACCTGCAGCGATGACGTCAGACGATTGATGATATCGTTCGCCGCTTCTTTGCCGAGCGCTTTTTCAAGCACTTGCTTCGCATAACCGATGCCGCCCTGACTTATGTAATTTTGCGCGACCGCAATGTTGTGAAACTGTTCGAGGACTTCATCTTTCACTTCTTGTTCGACGCGCCGGACGTTGGCGATTTCAAGCGTGAGCTGCTCGATCTCGGGCTCACTCAAATGTTTAAAGACTTGCGCCGACACTTCCGCTCCGAGGGTGATGAGAAGGATCGCCGCTTTTTCCTTGCCGGTTAAAGGTTTCTTTTTGGCCGCCACATCGATCCCTCCCTTCTTCCGTGCTAAACGACATGGGCAACGTTTTTACCGCTGGCTTCCGCCTCATTCTTCCGAAAGCCACGTGCGCAACAACTTGGCGAACTCCGCGGGATTTTTCCGCGCCAGCTCCTCAAGCTGCCTGCGCTTATCATCTTGTTCGCCGCCCGCGAGCAGATCGATTTTCTGATCTTGTACGGCTTGCGGCTGAATATCTTCAACCCGTTCTTCGTCTTCTTCCCGGCGGCGCAGCCGGAGAATCACAAAGATCAACGCAATGATCAGCAGGACGGCGACACCGCTTGCTATTTTCAGCCAGAGCGGAATACCGACCTTCGGCTGCGTGGCGGGCATTTTGCCGTTGAATTTTTCAACGGTGACGACCGATTTGTTCGCGATTTGTTGAGGCGTCAAATTGCTTGCCTGATCGCCCAGCGACGTGGTGATGATGGTGTTTAAAATTTGTTTTATGTCTTGGACGGTTTGGTTCGACAACGACGCCGGATTGTTGGGATTCGGCGGTTCGACCATCACCTGGATCCCCAAATCCTTGATTTGGTAAGGACTTTTTTGAATATCGTTGTGAATCTTATTAAACTCGTAGTTTATCCGGTCTTCAACGCGTTGGTAATTGCCGTTGCCATTTCCCCCCGATTGGTAACCGGGCACTTGGTTGTTTCCGGTGCCGACGACGCCGCCCGCTCCGCTGCCTTGATAGCTTTCCGTGATGTGTTCCGTCGATACCGCAAGCCCTTGCATCGTATTGGGGTCGACCGGTTCGACGAGATCTTCGCTCGTCTTTTGTTTCGTAAAATCGATATCGGTCGTGACGTTGACCAAAACCTTGTCCATGCCCATCATCATGCCAAGCATTTGTTGGACGCGGCGCTGGATGTCTTTTTCGATATCCTTTTTGACTTCCTGCTGTTGTTGATAGACGGAAAGGGTCGAATCGGCGTTGTTGGCCGAATTTTTATCGTAATAATTAAAGTTCTGGTCCATAATGACGATATTGTCTTCAGGGAGGTTCGGCACGCTCTTCGATACGAGGTGATACAGCCCATTGACCTGCTCGTCGGTGAGATGGTATCCCGGTTTCAGACGAAGAACGATCGACGCCGAAGCCTCTCCTTGTTTATCGCTGACCCAAACGCTTTCTTTGGGCATGTTGATCATCACTTTGGCCGACTGAACACCGGAAATGCCGGAGATGAGGTTCGACAGTTCCGTTTGGACGGCCGCACGTTCCAGCACGTCAAACTGCTTGTCCGTCATGCCAAAGTTCGCGTTTTTTCCGAAGAAGGAATAATCGATTTGACCGGTTTTCGGCAGCCCTTCGGCGGCGAGTTCCACTTTCAAGTCGTCGACTTGATCTTTCGGAACGCTGATCGTCGTGCCGTCTTTGCCGATTTTATAAGGGATTCCCTTGGCTTCGAGCGTCTGTTTGATCTGTCCGGTTTCTTCGGGCGACAGATCGCTGTACAGCGGCGCATAGGGTTTATAAGTTGAAAAGAAGATGAGGGCGATCAAGGCGACGGCGGCGACGCCAAGCCCGGTGAACAACCAGAGTCTTTGCTTCTTTGTCGTTTTCTTCCATCGTTCCTTTGCGCTGTTTAAAAAGGTTTTTATTCTCTCATTCATCAGACGGCTCCTCCACAGCGACTAGACTTGCATGCGCATGATGTCTTGGTATGCGCTGATCACCTTGTCGCGCACTTCCACGGCGAGCCTGAGCGTAATCTCCGCTTTTTCCAGCGCAATCATGACGTTATGTAAGTTCTGGGCCTGGCCGTTCGCAAGCGCGGTCACCTGCTGATCGGACTCGATTTGCGCATCGTTTACCTTTTGTATGGCGTCTCCCAGCGCTTTAGAGAAGGATTTCTCTACGCTCGCCGCGCTGGCTGCTGGCTTCGCTCCGGCCGCGACGGTCTGCGGCGTGGCGCCGGCCGGCTGAATGGCGAATGGCATGTTGCACCTCTCCTCTCCTCATCAACGTCCAATCTGCAATGCCTTCATCAGCATGCTTTTATTGGCATTTAAGACGGTCACGTTGGCTTCGTACGATCGCGTCGCGCTCATAAGGTCAACCATTTCATTCAACGGATTGACGTTAGGCATCCGCACGTAGCCGTCGGGACCGGCATCGGGATTGGATGGGTCATAAACGAGCTTAAACGGCGTATCATCTTCGACGATGGCGCTCACCCGGACGCCGCCGTCGGGCGCTCCGCCCTGGCCGGCCGCCGCGGCCAATTGATCTCTAAAGCTCAACGGTTGGGTTGAAAAGGCGACCATTTTCCGACGATACGGCACCCATTGGCCGTTCACTTTCTCCGCCCGCGTCGTGTCCGCGTTCGCCATGTTGGAAGAAATCACGTCCATGCGCAGCCGTTCGGCGGTCAACGCGGATCCGGAAATATTCATCCCGGTAAACAAACCCATCATCCATTTCCTCCTTTAAGCACGATGTTCCATTCGTTGAATTTTCTCGAGATCGCTTCCGAGTAAGCCTGATAGGCGATCTGGTCGGTCGCGAGATTCAACATTTCCTTATCGATGTCCACGTTGTTGCCGTTGTTTTGAATGGTAGTCGTCCAGTCCGTGACGACCCGGGCGCCGTCGTCGGAATCCGTCGAAAACGCAAAATGCCTTGGATCCGTACGACGAGCCTGAAACGCGCTCTGCAACACATTGCGAAAGGCGACCGTTTTCGCCTTATAGCCGGGGGTGTCCACATTCGCAATGTTTTGCGCGATGACGCGTTGGGTAAGGTCGGCACGGTCCAAGGCTTTTTCTAATGACGGAATGGGTGTACTTCCAAAAAGATTCATGTGTTTCGCCTCTTTTCAATACCCATTTCATTATATAAGTATTTTAACAAGAATTCGCCCCATGTCATTATATTTCTCGCTCCTTCCACAAAATTCGATAAAAAAGTCCTGGACACCTTTAGGTCCTTTTTACTATTTTTTCGACNCCCTTGTGAGACATTGATCACAAGCCGGTCGATTTAGGCACTCAAAGCGCATCTCGCGGTTTCAAGCACCTCATATCAATCGGGGATTGCCCCTGCTGCTCCTGATTCGTTCCGGGCGCTCATCGCCACGGGGTTTTCGGGCAAAAAAAACCCCTATGACCTTAACGGGTCACAGGGGTTTCATCAAAGCAACGCGCTTTCCGGGGAAGGCGTTTATATGCCTGATCGGCCGGATTAAGCGTGACGAATTCGGTCGAGTTCCACGAGGAATTTGTCGTTGAGGACTTTGATGTACGTCCCTTTCATGCCGAGCGACCGGGATTCGATCACGCCCGCGCTTTCCAGCTTGCGCAGCGCGTTGACGATCACCGAACGGGTAATGCCGACGCGGTCGGCAATTTTGCTCGCCACGAGCAGGCCTTCTTTTCCATCCAGTTCATTGAAAATGTGTTCAATGGCTTCGAGTTCGCTGTAGGAGAGGCTGCTGATCGCCATTTGCACGACGGCTTTTTCGCGGGCTTCTTCTTCGATTTCTTCCGTTTTTTCACGGAGAATTTCCATGCCGACGACCGTCGCGCCGTATTCCGCCAAGATCAAATCCTCTTCCGTGAACGTTTTGTTCAAGCGGGCAAGGAGCAAGGTGCCGAGGCGTTCGCCGCCGCCGACAATCGGAACGACCGTCGTCAAACCATCGGCAAACAGATCCTTGTTTTCGACGGGGAAAGCGGTGTACGGGCTGTTGATGTCAAGGTTGGGCGATGTTTCGTTGATCGCAAATAAGCTTTGGGTGTATTCTTCCGGGAATTGCCGTTTTTCGAACATTTCCTTCATGCGTTCGTTTTCGATTTCCAATTTCAGCGCCATGCCGAGAAGCTTCCCGCGCCGGCTCAGCACGAAGACGTTCGCTTCGATGACATCGCGCAGAGTTTCAGCCATGTCATTGAAGTTAACTGGCGTTGCCGCTTTCTGTAACATATTGTTGATTTTTCTCGTTTTCTCCAAAAGATTCATCGTTTTCAATCCTCCTAGTCATTTGTTTACAAGATGTATTGGCTTAAATCGCGATTTTTTGCGATTGTTCCAAGTTTTTCATCGACATATTCCGGCGTGATCTTCACCGTTTGGAGAGAAATGTTCGGAGCCTCAAACAGCAGATCCTCCAAAAGTTTCTCCAAGATGGTATGTAGACGCCGCGCCCCGATGTCATCGGTCTCCTGATTGACCTCATAGGCGATGGTCGCGATCTTACGTATAGCTTCGTCTGAAAATTCAACATCTATACCTTCGGTTTTCAAAAGCGCCTGATATTGTTTGATCAACGCGTTGTTCGGTTTCGTCAAGATGTTGACGAAATCGTCGACCGACAGGCTGTCGAGCTCCACGCGGATCGGGAACCGGCCTTGGAGCTCGGGAATGAGGTCCGAAGGCTTCGCCATATGAAAAGCGCCGGCGGCGATGAAAAGGATGTGGTCCGTTCTGACCGTGCCATATTTCGTCATGACGGTCGATCCTTCGACAATCGGCAAAATATCCCTTTGCACGCCTTCGCGGGAAACGTCACCGGATTGGTGGTTCTTGCCGCAAATTTTGTCGATTTCATCCAGGAAGATGATGCCGGACTGTTCGGCGCGCTGGATGCCTTCTTGGATGACTTCGTCCATATCGATCAATTTTTGCGCCTCATCCTGCACGAGCACTTTCCGGGCTTCACGCACGGTCAATTTCCGGCGCTTTTTCCGCTTGGGCAGCACATTGCCGAGCAGATCTTGCATGCTCATCCCCAACTGTTCCATGCCAGCGCCTTGAAAAAGATCGAACATGCCCGGCTGCTGACTTTCCTCGACTTCCACCGTGACCATGCGATCTTCGAGTTCGCCGAGCGCCAACAGCTTGCGCATTTGCTCGCGCTTCTCCCGAAGAGAACGGTCGTCCTCGTCGTCGTCAACGGACACTTGGGCGTTTCCGCCGCCAAAAATCATTTCGAAAGGATTTTTAGGCGTTTGCGTCTTTTTTCGCGACGGAACGAGAAGCTCCACCAAACGCTCGTTGGCGAGTTCTTCGGCGCGCGACTGGACGGCCGCCATCTTTTCTTCCTTGACGAGACGGATCGCCGTTTCAACGAGATCGCGCACCATCGATTCGACGTCTCGTCCCACGTAACCGATCTCCGTGAATTTGGTCGCTTCCAATTTCACGAACGGCGCACCGACCAGTTTGGCGAGGCGTCGCGCGATCTCGGTTTTGCCGACACCCGTCGGTCCGATCATCAAAATGTTTTTCGGCACGATTTCTTCGCGCAGCTTTTCATCCAAAAGACTGCGCCGATAGCGGTTCCTGAGCGCGATCGCCACCGCTTTTTTCGCTTTTTCCTGGCCGACGATATACTGATCAAGCTTTTCGACGATTTGCCTCGGTGTCAAAGCGCTAGACATGGATGGGACGCCTCCTTAAGGGATTAAAGCTCCTCCACGATGATGTGGTCGTTGGTGAACACGCATATCTCGCTCGCGATTTCCAGCGCCTTGCGGGCGATATCGGCCGCTTTCATATCTCCGGCGTACCGTTTCAGCGCTCGTCCGGCCGCAAGCGCGTAATGCCCGCCGGATCCGATCGCGAGAATGCCGTCATCGGGCTCGATCACTTCGCCGGTCCCCGAAATGAGCAAGAGTTTTTCCTTGTTCATCGCGATCAGCATCGCTTCGAGCTGCCGCAAAATCTTGTCGCTGCGCCACTCTTTCGCCAATTCGACGGCGGCTCTGACTAAATTGCCGTTGTGCTTTTCCAAACGCCCTTCGAATTTTTCGAAAAGAGTAAAGGCATCGGCGACGGATCCAGCAAAACCCGCGACGACCTTCCCTTCATATAGTCTGCGCACTTTCCGAGCGGTATGTTTCATGACCACCCGTTCGCCGAGCGTCACTTGACCGTCACCGGCCATCGCGCTCTGCCCGTTGTGCTGTATGGCAAAGATTGTCGTGCCGTGAAACGTCATGGATGGGTCCAACGTTTTCCCTCCTAAGCGCGAAGACGGTGTTTCGCGCGGACGTTCGTTCCTCTCCCAGTCGAAAGTTCTAGGTTGTGGAAAGATGGGCATGGCCAAGGGCCGCAAACCGCTCTCGCATGAAGGACGAGTGGGGCAAGAGCGCTTGCGGATGAACATGAGCCGAATGGACTGCGCGTTCAACCATTGGCCGGCGATCGCCCAAAGCTCCGGAGCGACGACCGTTCGCTTTTGGATCGGACGAACGGCGCCTCATCTGCGCCTTCGGACGAATGCCATCCCCGCGTGCAATCGATCGATTTCCCAGGCGTCCAATGGGCGCAGGCGGTCGGGGACGGCGCATTTTTTCTATTTGCCTTTTACCGCGCAATCCGCCGAAGGGCGGGATCGTCATCGGCCGCCTTTGTGGCTGTTCATGCGCACGCGCGCGCACCCGCCACCGGTTGGGCAGGTGCGATCCGACACATGAAAAAGTTTTTCCATTTCTTGCCCATATAAAAACTCCGGAAACCGTCGCGACCTTTTGGGGGTGCAACCGACGGGAACAGGCGTTTCGCAAACCCGTTTTCCGCCTCAAATTGAACCCCAAGGGCTTCCGCCCGCGGCCGGCTGCCGGACATCACGCCTTCACAAGCGAGGGCGCGAAAAGATATAGGCAGACATCGGCGGCGTCACGGCGCCGAAATCCCGAATGATCAGGATTTCACATTCACATCAAAGCTGGCCGCTTTGACGGCGCCGGTGGATACAGGCCTATCAACTTGAGGCTCGCCGTTTGAGTTCCAAATGCTGGAGAAACGCACGGACCCTGTCTTCCACGGCTACCCCCTTCATACCAAAGGCTCCTAAATCTTATCACAATTTAGGAGCCTCTTGCAATAGATTTTACAATTTTGTAACAACATTCTGAATTGTGGTCAGGGCTCGTTCAGCCAACTTTTCGTAACGCTCTTGTTTGTTTTTGATTTTTTGTTCGAGCGGCGGGAACAAGCCGAAATTGGCGTTCATCGGTTGGAAATGGGCCGGATCGGCGCTCGTAATGTAATGCGCCATGCTGCCGATCGCCGTTTCAGGCGGGAACACGATCGGATCCAACCCGAGCGCCAGCCGGCCGGCATTAATGCCGGCAACGATGCCTGCGGCCGCCGATTCCACATAGCCTTCCACGCCGGTGATTTGTCCGGCAAAGAAGAGCGTCTCCCTGTCCTTATATTGATAGGTCGGCTTGAGCAATTTGGGCGAATTGATGAACGTATTCCGATGCATAACCCCGTACCGGACGATTTGGGCGTTTTCCAACCCCGGGATCATTCGGATCACCCGTTTTTGTTCGCCCCACTTTAAAGTGGTTTGAAACCCGACAATATTGTACAACGATTTGGACGCATTGTCTTGTCTGAGCTGCACGACGGCAAAAGGTTGTTCGCCGGTTTCCGGATGGTTTAAGCCGACCGGCTTCAACGGACCGAACAAAAGGGTTTCCCGGCCGCGCTTGGCCATGACTTCCACCGGCATGCAGCCTTCAAAATAGATTTCTTTCTCAAAGTCCTTCGGCACGGCTCTTTCGGCGGTGACGAGCGCCTCATAAAACCGGTCGAATTCCTCTTCCGTCATCGGGCAGTTGATGTACGCCGGTTCGCCCCGATCGTAGCGCGATTTAAAGTACACCTTGTCCCAATTGATGCTGTCCGCCTCGATAATCGGCGCGACGGAGTCGTAAAAATAAAGGTAATCTTCACCGGTCAGACGCGCGATCTTCTCGGAAAGCGCGTCGGAAGTAAGCGGGCCCGTGGCCACCACAGTGATGCCGTCCGGGATGTCCGTCACTTCTTCATGAATGACCTCGACGAGCGGCAAGCTTTTGACCCGTTCGGTCACCAAGCGGGAAAAACGGTGGCGATCGACCGCAAGCGCCCCGCCCGCCGGCACTTCGGTTTCATCGGCGGCGGCCATAATGATGGAATCAAGCCGGCGCATTTCTTCTTTCAAAACCCCGACGGCGTTCGTCAGCCGCTTCGATCGCAACGAATTGGTGCATACGAGTTCAGCGAAATCTCCTGTATGATGGACGGGCGTCTGTTTGACCGGGCGCATTTCGTAAAGCTTGACGGGAACGCCGAGCTTCGCGATGTGCCAAGCGGCTTCGCTGCCGGCCAAACCCGCTCCGATGACGTTCACATGATTCACTGCCAACGGCGAATCCCCCCGTTTCTAACTGATTCTAGCTGAGTGGCTCGGTATAATCGCAAGCGGCGCATTGAATGTGGCCGCCGTTTTTGCCCTTTTTCTCGAAGAGCCATTGGCCGCATTTCGGGCACGTCCTTGCGATGGGTTTGTCCCATGAGACGAAATCGCAATCCGGATAACGGCTGCAACCGTAAAAGAGGCGGCGCTTTTTGCTCTGCCGTTCAACGATTTCGCCTTCGCCGCACGACGGGCATTTGACACCGATGGTTTTAAGAATGGGCTTCGTATTGCGGCATTCAGGAAAATTCGAACACGCCAAGAATTTTCCGTACCGGCCCATTTTATAAACCATCTCGTGGCCGCATTTTTCACACAAAATGCCGGCGCGCTCATCCTGAATTTCGACCTGCTTCATCTCTTTCTCAGCGGTTTTGAGACGCTTTTCAAATTCTTTATAGAAGCGGTCGATGATTTCGATCCATTTGACCTTGCCCTCTTCGATCGCATCGAGGTCATTTTCCATTTTCGCCGTGAAATCGACGTCGATGATTTCAGGAAAAAATTCAAGAATGAGTTCTAAAACCACTTCGCCGAGTTCGGTCGGGACGAATTTGCGATCCTCTAACACGACATAATGCCGGCGCTGCAGGGTATCGATGGTCGGCGCGTACGTCGACGGGCGCCCGATGCCGAGTTCCTCCATCGTCCGGACAAGCCGCGCTTCCGTATAACGCGGCGGCGGCTGCGTGAAGTGTTGTTTCGGATCGATTTTTTCCATCGTCACCGTCATCTTTTCTTCAAGCTCCGGAAGAAAGTTTTCTTCTTCACCTTTGCCGTCGTCGCTGCCCTCGATATAGACTTTCATGAATCCGGGAAACTTCACCTTCGAACCGTTGGCGCGGAAAACAACGGAGCCGTTTTCCAAGTCGGCGCGGACGGTATCGAGGACGGCCGGAGCCATTTGACTGGCGACGAACCGCTCCCAAATCAGCTTGTAGAGCCGGTATTGATCGCGGCTTAAATACGGTTTGACGTCGCTCGGCAAGAGATGAACGGAGGTCGGGCGGATCGCTTCATGGGCGTCCTGCGCGTTTTCCGCTTTTTTCGCCGGCCCTTTCCCTTGGCCGACGTAAGGCTCTCCGAACGTTTTCTGGATGTATTCCCGCGCTTCTGAACGGGCGACGTCCGACACGCGCGTCGAATCCGTTCTCATATAGGTGATGAGACCGGTGGCGCCTTCTTTGCCGATGTCGACGCCTTCGTAAAGCTGTTGGGCGATCATCATCGTTTTCTTCGCCCGAAAATTCAACTTGCGGGCGGCTTCTTGCTGCAGCGTCGACGTGATGAAAGGCGGAGCGGGTTGGCGAAGCCGTTCCTTTTTCGTGACCGACGCGACGGTAAATGTCTCGCCGTTTAACGCCTTCAGGACGGCGTCGACGTCCTTCTTCGATTTCAGCTCGGTCTTTTTGCCGTCCAGGCCGTAAAAATGCGCCGAAAACGTCGCGTCGCCCGTCCGGAACTGGCCTTCGATCGTCCAATATTCTTCCGGAACGAACTGCTGAATTTCTCTTTCCCGTTCAATGATCAGCCGCAGCGCCACGGATTGGACGCGTCCCGCGCTTAAACCTTTTTTCACTTTTTTCCAGAGCAACGGGCTAATGTTGTAACCGACGAGGCGGTCGAGCACACGCCGGGCTTGTTGAGCATCGACGAGATCCATGTTGATCGCGCGCGGATGTTTGAAAGCCTCTTTGATGGCCGGCTTCGTGATTTCGTTGAAGACGACGCGGCAATCGGACTCGATGTCGATGTCCAACGTGTTCGCGAGGTGCCAGGCGATCGCTTCCCCTTCCCGGTCGGGGTCGGCGGCGAGATACACCTTTTTCGCCTTCTTGGCGGCCGTCCGCAATTCCTTCAAGATCGGCCCTTTTCCGCGAATGGTAATGTAGCTCGGCTCATAGCCGTTTTTTATGTCAACGCCCATTTTGCTCTTTGGCAGATCGCGAATGTGCCCCATGGAGGCTTTGACCTGATATTTATTGCCAAGGTAACGCTTGATCGTTTTCGCTTTGGCCGGGGATTCGACGATTACCAAGTAATCCGCCATAAGAAGGCACTCCCCTCTTTGAAAAAGTATCAAATCTTCACTTATCTTAAAGACTGTATATCCGTTTGTCAAATGAGAGCGCCAAGAAACTCTTTTTCATTATTTATTTAATGTGAACGGGACACGCTTTATTATTATATTCGTCCCCATAAAATTTTGACAGCCAAATGATGCATCATGAATGGCGCCAGCGTATCTACAGGGGTTTCCATTTTGCCCAACCGCTTGGAGACCGCGTTCTCCGCTGTCGAACACTCCGGAAAGCGACATGCCTGCAGCCAGGACGGATCGGCGCACGTCGCAGCCTTTATCGGCCACAAAGTTAAGTGGACTCGCCCGCGATGCGGCGCGCCGCCCATTCCTCGCGGATGTCCTGGGCGGTGCGGACGAGTTTGGCGCCTTGCTGGATGAGCGCGTTTGTCCCGGCGGCATTCGGATTCAAGATCGATCCGGGAAGCGCGAAGACTTCCCTTCCTTGTTCCAAAGCTTGGTCCGCGGTGATCAACGAGCCGCTCTTTTCCCGGGCTTCCACGACGAGCGTCCCGAAAGCAAGCCCGCTGATCAGGCGATTTCTTTCCGGAAACCGATGGCGCGCCGGGGGCGTTTCCGGCGGATATTCGCTGATGATGACATGTTCGGCTTTGATCTTATCGAACAGCCATAAGTTTTGGCGAGGATAAGGATGGTTGAGGCCGGAGCCGAGAACGGCGACCGTTTTGGACGCCAGCGCTAGCCGGTGAGCGAAGCCGTCGACGCCGACCGCGAGCCCGCTGACGATCGTCCAGCCTTCGGCAACGAGAGGCTTCAGAATGCGCTCCATGCTTTTCAAACCGTCTTCACTGGGATGGCGGGTGCCGACGACGGCGAGCATCGGTTCTGAGCGCAGATATTCCAAACGGCCCAGGGCGTATAAAACCCACGGGGGATCGGGGATGTGTTTGAATGGAAGCGGATAATCATCGTCAAAAAAGGTGAGCGTTTGGATGCCTTGTTTGCCATAGAACGCTTTCTTTGCGCAGGGATCAACGGTGCGGAGATCGCGGAGGAACCTCTCGGCCTGGTCGGCGCGGAGGCGAAAGTCGAGGATGAGGTCGCGTTCGGTCAGATCGTACAGCCGTGCAAGGTCCGGATCTTGATGGAGCAAGCGCCGGATGCCGCGCCGGCCGATGCCGCGGCACAGGTGGACATGAAACAATCTTTCTTGAACACTCAAAAGAAAACGCCCCTCTTTTCATGGATTCTTGGATTTGAGGCCAATCATCTATATTCCATACCCCGTTTTGATTTTCCTTCTTCAATCATGCCGTGAGCCCGCCGCTCTGCCAAGCGCCGCTTTTTGCAAAAAAAGAGCTCCCGGTCAAGCGGGAGCTCCAAACCGTTATTGAATGAGGCATTTTTCGTAAAGGCCGCGTTCTTTCAAGACGGAGATGAGCGTCTCCCCGATGACCGCCGGGGTCGGCGCCACTTTGATGCCGTAGTGATTGAGCGTTTCGATCTTGGCTTTCGCCGTGCCTTGGCCGCCCGACACGATGGCGCCGGCGTGGCCCATCCGTTTTCCGGGAGGCGCCGTTTGGCCGCCGATGAACGCCACGACCGGTTTATCGAGGTTTTCGGCAATCCATTTGGCCGCTTCCTCTTCGGCGGTGCCGCCGATTTCGCCGATCAAGATGATCGCATAGGTATCTTCGTCTTCTTTAAAGGCTTTCAACACGTCGATGAAGTTCGTGCCGTTCACCGGGTCGCCGCCGATGCCGACCGCCGTGGATTGGCCGATGTTCGCTTGGCTCAATTGGTGCACCGCTTCATACGTCAACGTGCCGGAGCGGCTGACGATGCCGACATGGCCTTTTTTGTGGATGTAGCCCGGCATGATGCCGATTTTGCATTCGCCGGGCGTGATGACCCCCGGGCAGTTCGGACCGATGAGGCGCGTCTTTTTCCCTTCCATAAAACGTTTGACTTTCACCATGTCAAGGATGGGAATGCCTTCGGTGATCGCGACGACGAGATCGAGGCCGGCGTCGACGGCTTCGATGATGGAGTCGGCGGCGAAAGCCGGCGGCACATAAATGACCGAGGCGTTCGCGCCCGTTTTTTCGACGGCTTCGGACAGGGTATTGAAGACCGGAACGCCTTCCACCACCATGCCGCCTTTGCCGGGCGACGTGCCGCCGACGATTTTGGTGCCGTATTCGAGCATTTGTTTGGTATGGAAAAGGCCTTGTTTCCCCGTGATGCCTTGGACGATGACCTTCGTATCCTTATTTATGAAGATGCTCATCTGTTCCTGCCACCTTTCTAACTATTTGACCAACTCGACGATTTTCTGAGCGGCGTCTGCCATCGATTCCGCGGAAGTGATGTTCAAGCCCGATTCGTCCAAAAGTTTTTTGCCGAGCTCGACATTCGTGCCTTCCAAGCGGACGACGAGCGGAACGTTCAGCCCGACTTGTTTCGTCGCTTCGATGATGCCGGTTGCGATGTCGTCGCATTTCATGATGCCGCCGAAAATGTTGACAAGAATGCCTTTCACCTTCGGATCGGAAAGGATGATTTTAAAAGCGGCCGCGACTTTTTCCGCGGAAGCGCCGCCGCCGACATCGAGGAAGTTCGCCGGCTCGCCGCCGTAGTATTTGATAATGTCCATCGTGGCCATCGCCAACCCGGCGCCGTTGACCATCATGCCGATGTTGCCGTCAAGAGCGGTATAGTTCAGGCCGTATTTCGATGCTTCGATTTCTTTTTCATCTTCTTCATCCAAATCGCGCAGTTCGAGAATTTCCGGATGACGGTACAGGGCGTTATCGTCGAAGTTCAATTTGGCGTCGAGCGCCATGACTTGGCCGTCCCCGGTCGTCACGAGCGGGTTGATCTCGGCGACGGAGCAATCTTTTTCGATAAACACTCTGTACAGGCCGAGCATGAATTGAACGGCTTTGTTCACCAATTCTTTCGGGATATTCATGTTAAAAGCCAAGCGGCGCGCTTGATAGCTTTGCAGACCGATGGCCGGATCGATCGTTTCCTTGAAGATTTTTTCGGGGGTAGCTTTGGCGACTTCTTCGATTTCCATGCCGCCTTCTTCCGAACCCATCAAAACGACGCGGGATGTGGAGCGGTCGAGGACCAAACCGACATAATATTCTTTCTTGATATCGCTTCCTTCTTCGATCAAAAGGCGTTTGACCACTTTGCCTTCGGGACCGGTTTGGTGGGTGACGAGGGTTTTGCCGAGGAGCTCTTCGGCGTATGTACGGACTTCATCCAATGTTTTGGCAATTTTGACGCCGCCTGCTTTGCCGCGTCCGCCGGCGTGGATTTGCGCCTTCACGACATAAACGCTCGTATTCAGCGATTCGGCGGCCTTTACGGCTTCATCCACGGTAAAGGCAACCTTGCCGTTCGGAACGGCAACGCCGTATTGCCTTAAGAGGTCCTTGCCTTGATACTCATGAATATTCACGTTAGAAACCTCCAATCATCTTGAGTAAAACCCATTGCTTCATAATTGTATAAAACATTGTCATCTTTTGTCTAGTTCGGGTAACATCGACGGTTCAGTAAAAAAATAAGCCCGCGCCGGGGCGGGGCTGTGTATGCGCTTTATTCCGGGCGCCGCGGAGGCACCGGATTTCCATAATTTTTGTCTAATTGGTAAATAAAGCTAAAAATCTCGGCGACCGCTTGATATAATTCAGGGGGAATGGCTTCGCCGATGTCCAATTGGATCAACAGCGCGACGAGCGTTTCGTCTTCCTGGATGGGGATATGATGCGCTTTGGCCGTCTCAATAATCTTCTTTGCCGTCTCCAGCGTGCCTTTGGCAACGACCTTCGGCGCCTCGTCGCGATCGGCTTGATAGCGAAGGGCGACCGCTCGCTTCACTTGTTCCGACGCTTTCATACTCTCACATCCAAGGCGCCCGGTTTAGGAGTGAAAACCGAACGCATTTCATCCAAAGCGTCTTCATCTTTGACAATTTTTAATGAAGCGAGGCGGTAGTTCCACTTCGCCAGCCCTTCGGAAAGGCTGGGCCGAAAGGCGTGAACGAGCCTGTCGATGCCCGGCGTACCGTTATACAACGTCATCGTCACCATCCGCTTTTGCACGAGGATGTTCAAGATCGTCTCTTTAATGTTGGCCAGCTCAAAGCGAAACGCCAGTCGCCAGTAATCGCCATCCATTTCTCCCCGCTTGTTGCGCTTGCCTTCTAAAATCGCTTCCACGTCGCGCAACGCGCTGCCGAAGCGGACCGGGAACGTAAAAAACAATTGGACAAACGCTTTATCCGCCTGGATGGATTGGAGCTGCTGGCCGGTGATTTGCTGCAACGCCTGGTTGACGGCCGCACGCATCGATTCATCGCTCCGGTCGGAAGCGAGCAGCGAAAGCAACACGGCTTTTAAATTATCGCTGGAGGCAGCGGCATTGGGTTCCTCTCCATGCTTGAGGGCGGAAAACAACCCCGCTTCATGAAAATAGCCCATGAGAAATAACGTATCTTTCAACCAACCGCCCGAAAACTTCCCCATTTGAAATATCCGGGATTCCGCGGCCATTTGCTGAAGCGCGGACGCGTTCACGGGAAGGCCGAGGCGCTTTAGAAAGGCGTTCAGATCCTCGCCATTCCGCAAAGCGGTTAACCGTCGGGCGGCGTCATCGGGCCACCCTTTTTCTATCTGTTCGGCATGCTCCGGAAACCGCTCGATCAACCAGGCCTTGATCTCCTTTAAGCCTGCATACGAGCGGGCTTTGAGGCGCAACGCGTGGACAAACCCCGACATCTCTTGGGGACGCCCGGGTCCCGGCCACTCGTCGAGAAGAGCGGCGAGACGGGTGAGCGCGGGCGCAGCGTCCGCCGTGGATTTGGCGGCTTCCAAAAGGGTGTTCAGGCGGTCGGAAACGCTTTTGGCTTGCGCCGCGCCGAGCGCTTTTAATAAGGATTTTTCGAGCGGCCACCCTTTGGACAAGATGATGTCCAAGGCCTTTACATATTCGGAAAAACGGCCGGATTCAAACAAGCGATGGGCGGCGTGCAAAAGATCCGCCTGAAGCGGCCAATCGCGCTTCTGAAAGAGCTGAATGAGCGCCCGCGCCTTGCGATCGTTCGGCAGACCGAGGAGGCGGATCATCTCGCCGAGCGAGTCGCCGTCATCCGCCCTCCCGTCCGCCAGTTCTTTGATCATTTTCAAACGATACCCTTCAGGCTCTTTCAGCACTTGAAAAAGGTATTGGCCGCCCGTTTTCAGCGGCACTTCAACTCTGGCTTTCAGCGCGTGGCCGTGGACGTCAACCACCGCTTGTTCGCCTTCCAACAAATCGAGGACTTTCCCTTTGACGATTTGTCCGTCGGACGGTCGCGCCGACCGATTGTAGACCGGTTCCGGGCGACCGATGGATGGTATGGCCATAAGCTTTCCCTCATCCTGTGCGAATGGGAGCGAAACTCATGCGGTGTTCGGGGCACGGCCCCAATCGCCTTAATGCTTCGAGGTGCGTTTCCGTGGCATATCCCATGTGCCGACCGAACTCATACCCTGGATAACGGCGATCGAGCTCTTCCATCAGTTGGTCGCGCGTCTCCTTGGCGATGATGGAAGCCGCCGCGATGGACAGGCTGCGGGCATCCCCTTTGACGAGCGATTGTTGCGGGAGATCCACATCGACGGTCATCGCGTCGACTAAAAGAAAATCGGGCCGGACGTTAAGGTTCAAAACGGCGCGCTTCATGGCGAGCTTCGTCGCCCGATAAATATTGAGCGCGTCGATTTCAGCCGCCGTGGCGATGCCGACGGAAACGGCGAGCGCGTGCTTGCGGATCACGGCGGACAGATGGCGCCGCTGTGCCCGCGACAATTGCTTCGAATCGTTGATGCCGTAGATCGGTTCATCCTCCGGTAGAATGACGCAGGCGCTGACAACCGGGCCGGCGAGCGGGCCGCGGCCGGCTTCATCGATGCCGGCGATCAAGCGATAACCCTTTTCGCGCCATTCCCTTTCAATCACCGTCATCCGTTCATATTGCGCGCGCTCAAGCTTCCGCTTCTCCTGCCGTTTTTCCCAGCGTTCAAGCAAAGCGCGCGCGCCCTTGCGATCGTCGCTGGCAAGCTCGCGGTATTCTTCGGGGGTGAGAACGGTCGCCTCCCGCAAGTACGCCTCCCATTCCTTCAACGATTTTCTCCTCATGATTCTCAACGCCTTTATCTTTATTATCGACGGATGTTTGGATTCGTTTAATCGCGTGCGGATTCGGGCGGCCATTCCAGCGTCAGGCGCCCAAACTTTTGGCCGCGGAAATCGCGGACGATGATCTCCGCGGTTTTATCGTAATCGACGTTGCCGCCGGCCATGACGGCGCCGCGCTTTCGTCCGATCGCATCGAACAAACGGACGATGTCGTCCAGAACGGCATCGAGATCGGTTAAACCGTAGCGCTCCGCCAAGGCTTCGGGGGCGTTTCGGAGCAAGTAGCGGAGCAGAAAAACGGCGACTTCCTGCTGATCAAGAATTTCATCTTTGATCGCGCCGGTTGCGGCCAACCGCAAACCGACGGTTTCATCGTCAAATTTCGGCCAGAGAATGCCCGGGGTGTCGAGCAATTCCATCGTTTTGCCGACCTTGATCCACTGCTGGGCTTTTGTGATGCCCGGGCGGTCGCCGATCTTCGCGATTCTCCTTCCCGCCAGCCGGTTGATGAGCGTCGACTTGCCGACGTTGGGGATGCCGACGATCAGCGCCCGGTCGGCCCTAGGCTTCATGCCTCTTTTTTCTTCCTTTTCCCGCCGCTTCGCGGTCAACCGCCGCACGGCGGCCGTAATCCGCTCCGCGCCTTCACCGGTTTGTGAGTTGACCGGCAGGCTGTCGATGCCCTTCGCTTTCCAATAAGCCTGCCAAGCCGCTGTGGCTTCCGGATCGGCGAGATCGCTTTTATTTAAAATGACGAGGCGCGGTTTCCCGCCGGAAATGTCATCGACGAGCGGATTGCGCGAGGACAGGGGAATGCGGGCGTCCACAAGTTCGATGACGACATCGATCCATTTTATTTTCTCGATCATTTCGCGTTTGGCTTTCGCCATATGCCCCGGATACCATTGAATGGTCAATCGGATCACTCGCTTCCGTCATCTAGTCGATCAGTTTGAAATCGCGCAAAGGCCAAAACAGGAGAACGGCTTTGCCGATGAGTTCGTCTTCCGGAATCGCCCCGATATAGCGGCTGTCACGGCTGTTTCTCCGGTTGTCGCCGAGCACGAAGACGGTGCCCTTCGGCACCTTCGCTTTGAAGTTATAGGTCAACAAACCCTCGGTTTTCGCTTTGAAAGCCTCCAGATACGGCTCATCGACGGGTTTACCGTTCACGTAAAGCACGTCGTTTTTATATTCGATGGTGTCCCCGGGCAGCCCTATGACCCTTTTTATGTAATCCGCTTGTTCAGTCGCGTGAAAAACGACGATATCAAAGCGTTTCGGTTGCGCAAGTTTATAACAGATTTTACATATGATGATATGATCGCGGTCCTTTAATGTCGGCATCATCGAATGCCCTTCCACCATGATGTGAGCGAAAAGATAGTAGCGGACAAAAGCCGCGAGGATGATGGCGACGGCGATCGGCTTGAGCAGCCCCCAAGATTTTTTCTTCACAGCGGTCATCGTTAAGACCCCTTTCGCTGAGGCCGGCGAACGGACATTATTCTTCCCATGCGCGGCGGAGGATAAAACCGTCCATACCCCCGCGGCGGTGCGGACGGAACGCCGACCAAACAAAAAAGCAATGCCCGCAGATCGGGCGCCGATTTGAAAAAAGGAGCTTGACAGGCAAGCTCCTTCCAGGTCGTTCCTTATCGGCTTTTGATGCGGGCAGCTTTTCCGCGCAGATTGCGGAGATAGTACAATTTCGCACGGCGCACTTTCCCGCGGCGAACCACTTCGATTTTTTCAATCTTCGGCGAGTGCAGCGGGAACGTCCGTTCAACGCCGACGCCGTAAGACACTTTGCGGACGGTGAAGGTTTCGCTAATGCCGCCGCCGCGACGTTTGATAACTACGCCTTCGAACATTTGGATGCGTTCGCGTTGGCCTTCGACAACTTTCACGTACACGCGCACCGTGTCGCCCGGACGGAACTCGGGCAGATCGGTTCTCAATTGGTCTTTCGTGATTTCTCTGATCAATTCTTGCATGAGGCTAGCCTCCTTCCACCGAAATGTTCATGTAATGTTCTCAAGCCATTACAGCGGAACACCGTAGTCGCGGCACAATGCCACAAATATTAATATAGCACAGCAAAAGAACCGTGCGCAAGAGCGCGCCATCATTCATTTAATTGATTACCGGGGAAGAAAAGAGGATTTATGCCGCATGCAAGAACGTTAATTAAAAGCATAAATGTACCAAAAATCACAGCCTCTCGCCGAAAACGTCAGAATGACTGTTGAACCAACAACCCCATTTTTAATGCATAAGTCGATACGTCGTTCACGCCTAAAAAATCAGCAAAACATCCTATCTTTAAATTATTGAGGAAACGCTCGGTTATCCTTGCGAGGAATATCTGCAGTCAAGCACAGTTCCATTGTTCCCGCGAGAGGCATCGAAGAACAATTCACTGAAAGCAAATGGTTTGCTTAATATGGAAATCTAGTGTCCTAAAGGGGCCTCTTTCTTTTGTTATTAAGACATAGAGGAAAATGGGTACTCGAAATGGACGAAACTTCAGCACTAAATGGTATTTATGAATTAGCAGAGAATGGATTCATATGAATCCACTGTTCTGGGTGTCCAATTTCTTATTTTTTCTCGTCGGTTTTATCATCGTTTTTATAGGTGATGGAGACCCCTATTTTAGTGCGATGTGTTTGGCCCCCATTCCATTCGTCCTTGGACTGATTGAAGTCTTTAAAAGCCGGGATCAGGGCATGGCGGAATTGGAATGGACGACAAGACATTCTTTGCAAGAAATTATTTTATCTAAAACGGTCATTGTCGGAAGTTTTAACTTGTTGTTAAATCTAATGTTCACCCTGGTGTTCCCTTTATTCTTAGAGGATGTTTGGTTATGGAAATTAATCCTCTATTGGATGACTCCGTTTACCGTTGTTTCTGCCATCGCGTTGATCATTTCTGGTGTAGTAAGAAATGGCTACGGAACGGCGATTATTGTCCTTGTGGTTTGGGCAGGTATATCCTATGGAATTATTGTTACAGAGCGATCGAATCCTTGGTTGGAACAGATACACGTCTTTTATTACATTCTATTAAATATCGTAGCCGTATCCGTATTGTTACACCAAATCCATCGATTAAGTAAGAGTTATGTCTCGCACGTTTTGGAATAACTAATCGTTGACCAAAATAAGTTGAGATGAATGTCATACTTTTGCGCGATTATTTGCCAACCGAATCGTGAAATCGCGTAAGGTATTCCATGGGTCATCGCTCACATCATCAGCTTGTTAATGATTGCTTTGCAAAAGAAGGCCTCTATCTAATGGTATCCGCGTACATTTATGATAGAGCGCCTTCTTTGTTTACAAAAAAATTTCGAGATACCCATCGTTTACCGATTGGTGCATGGATTATAAAGAAGTTTCTTTTTTGATCTCCTCAAGGAGCGCTTTTTCGGTTTCATCTAAGGGGTAGTTTTCAAGGAGATCGGGCCGGCGTTCAAGCGTGCGGCGCAGCGACTCCTTCTTTCGCCACCTTTCGATCAAGGCGTGGTTGCCGGACAACAGCACGTCCGGCACCTTCATGCCGCGGAAATCAGCCGGGCGGGTATACTGCGGATGTTCAAGCAGCCCGGTCGAAAACGAATCGGTGGCCGGGGATTCCTCATTGCCGAGGACGCCCGGCAAAAGCCGGACGACGCTGTCGACGATGACCATGGCCGCGAGTTCCCCGCCCGTCAAAACATAATCGCCGATCGACAATTCATCCGTCGCCAAATGCTCGCGCACGCGCTCGTCAAACCCTTCATAATGGCCGCAAATGATGATGAGGTGCTTCTCCTTCGCCAGCTCTTCCGCCTTCTTTTGCGTAAACCGCTCGCCCTGCGGCGTCATCAACAGCACGCGCGGGTTACCTTCCGAGCGCCGCTTAATGGCCGCGACGGCGTCGAATAAAGGCTGCGGCATGAGCACCATGCCCGCCCCGCCGCCATACGGATAATCGTCGACGCGCTTGTGTTTGTTGTCGGCAAACTCGCGGAAATCGGTGACTTGATAGGAAACGATCCCACTCTCGGCCGCTTTTTTTAAAATCGACTGTTGAAAAACCCCGGTGAACATGTCCGGAAAAAGCGAAAGAATGTCAATCTTCATCTTCCACCAGCCCCGGAATGAGGTGGACGACGACCCGTTTTCGGGCGGTGTCGACGTGTTTGACGACGTCTTCTATGTACGGCAAGAGCACGTCTTTTTTCCCCTTTCGCTTGACGACCCACACATCGTTGGCGCCGGGGGAGAGAATTTCTTTGATTTTCCCCAAATGCGTCCCGTCCTCGTCAAAGACGTCGCAATCAATGATTTCGTAGTAATAATATTCGTGTTCACCCAGCTCGCCTAATTGCTCTTCGGAAACAAAAAGGGAAAGCCCTTTTAGGCGTTCCGCGTCGTTGATCGAGTCGATGCCGTCAAACTTTAAAAGATCGAAATTTTTGTGTTGGCGCCAAGACTCGACCGTCACCGATTCTTTTTCGGCGGCATGATCGCGTCCGACATATAAAACGCTTCCGGAAGCATAACGTTCATCGGGAAAATCGGTTTGGCTGATGACGCGCACTTCGCCTTTGATGCCGTGCGTATTGACGATTTTTCCGACATAAAACCAATCGGTCAAGAGCGAGTCCCCCTTTTAAATCGTGAATGGCGGAACGGAATGCGCTTGCATTTATTATTAAGGCCATGTACGCTTCGGTTCATACAACGCGTTCCGATTTGATCCAAAAGGAAAGGGGAAGGATACCCTCCCCCTTATTCCTTAATGGCCAATGTAGCTTTTTCGTGATGAGCGAGTCCCGCCGCATGCACCACCGCTCGCAACGCGGCGGCCATCCGGCCGTTCTTGCCGATGACCTTTCCCATATCTTGTTTATTCACCGTCAACACGTAAGTGACACCCCGGTCGCTCGACTCTTTGGTGACTTGAACATCGGCGGGATGGTCGACAAACGGCGTGACGACCTCTTTGATGAGCTCATCCATCACTTGTCACCTCAGGGGTTCACTTACTTTTTTTGCTTGGCGTTGTGGAATTTCTCCATGATGCCTTCTTTGGAAAACAGGTTGCGGACGGTGTCCGAAGGTTGAGCGCCCTTCATGAGCCAATCGAGCGCTTTTTCATGATCGATTTTCACTTCCGCCGGTTGGGCGATGGGATTGTACGTCCCGATTTGATCAATGAAGCGTCCGTCGCGCGGCGAACGAGAATCGGCGACGACGACGCGATAGAACGGGCGTTTTTTTGCCCCCATGCGTTTTAAACGAATTCGAACTGCCATATCTAATGCCCCTTCCTAGCCAATTCCTGGTCAATTTTATAATTTATGTGAACGGACGGAGCGCCCGTTACATAAACGGTAGATTAAAGGGGTTTTTCTTCTTTTTCCCCTTTGTCATGCCCATCATTTGCTTCATCATTTTCTTCATGTCGTTGAATTGTTTGATGAGGCGGTTGACGTCTTGAATCGACGTCCCGCTGCCTTTGGCGATGCGGCGCTTGCGGCTCGCGTTGATGATATCGGGATTCGCTTTTTCCTCCGGCGTCATCGAACGGATGATCGCTTCAACCCGGGCGATTTGCTTTTCATCGATCTTGATGTTTTTCAAGCCTTTGATGCGTCCAGCGCCGGGCAGCATCGAAAGCAAATCCTCAAGCGGCCCCATTTTGCGGACCTGGGCGAGCTGATCGAGGAAATCGTCGAACGTGAAGCTCAGCGTCCGCATCTTTTGTTCCATTTCCTTCGCCTTTTCGGCATCCACGGCGGCTTGCGCCTTTTCGATGAGGGTGAGGACGTCACCCATGCCGAGGATTCTCGATGCCATGCGATCGGGGTAAAAAGGTTCCAGCGCATCGAGTTTTTCCCCGGTTGCCGCGAACTTGATGGGCTTGCCGGTGACCGCTTTGACGGACAAGGCGGCGCCTCCGCGCGTGTCCGCATCCAGCTTCGTCAATACGACGCCGGTGAGGTCAAGCGTTTGGTTAAAGCTTTCCGCGACGTTGACGGCATCTTGACCGGTCATCGCGTCGACGACGAGCAGGATCTCATGCGGCGAAACGGCCTCCTTGATCTTGACCAATTCGGCCATCATCTCATCATCGACGTGCAGCCGGCCGGCGGTGTCGATGAACACGACGTCGTGGTGGTCGGCTTTGGCCGCCTCCACGCCCTGCTTCGCAATGTCGACGGGATCGGCCTGTTCCCCGAGGGAAAACACGGGGATGCCGAGCTGCTTGCCGAGCGTTTCCAGCTGCTTGATCGCCGCCGGTCGGTAAACGTCGGCCGCCACGAGCAACGGTTTTTTGTTAAAGTGCTTGCGCGCGTAGTTCGCGAGTTTTCCCGTCGTCGTCGTTTTCCCAGCGCCCTGGAGACCGACGAGCATGATCACGGTCGGCGGCTTCTCCGCCCATTGAATCTTGCTTTGCTCGCCGCCCATCAGTGCGGTCAGTTCTTCCTGGACAACCTTGATGACCTGTTGTCCCGGGGTGAGGCTTTTCAGCACTTCTTGTCCGACGGCGCGCTCTTTCACTTTGTTGATGAAATCTTTGACGACTTTAAAATTGACGTCCGCTTCGAGCAAAGCGAGGCGAACCTCGCGGGCCATCTCTTTAACGTCCGCTTCTGTGACCTTGCCTTTGCCCCGAATTTTTCTGAACGTATTTTGAAGCCGGTCGGCCAAATTTTCAAACGCCATACGCCCGCCTCCTAATCCAAGTTCTCAAGCGCGCGGACGATGGCCAATCCCCGCTCGGGGGACCAGCGGTTTTCCAAAATCATGTTCCGCAAATCCCGGAGAAGTTTCGAGCGGCGCACGTATTTGTCATATAAACCGAGCTTCGCTTCAAAAGATTCCAAGAGCGCAATCGTCCGCTTTAAATTGTCGTAAACGGCTTGACGGCTGATGCCAAACGCGCTCGCGATTTCCCCGAGCGAATAGTCATCGCCGTAGTACATATCCATGTACTCCCTTTGTTTTTCGGTGAGCAAAGGTTGGTAGAAATCGTAAAGCGCGTTCACCCGGACCGTTTTTTCAAGCATCTGCCTCACCCTGTAAAGTCGATTCACTTTACACAACGTTAATCATAACGGCAAGCGCAGCGAATGTCAAGCTTTTTTTCTTGTCGGCGCCGCCAATAAATAAGCCGGGCCCATGTCCGGACCCGGTGCGGCGCCGTTCATCGTCTTTAGGCCGATGGCGCTCCGTCCTCGCCTTGGATCATATCCGAGAAAAGCCCGTAAACGAAGGCGTCGGCGTTAAAAGGCTCGATGTCTTCAATGCCTTCGCCCAGCGTCACAAACTTAACGGGCAAATCGAGCTCGCGGCGAATGGCGAAGACGATGCCGCCCTTCGCCGTCCCGTCGAGCTTCGTCAGAACGATGCCGGTGACGTCGGTCGCCTCGCCGAAGACCTTGGCCTGGCTCAAGGCGTTTTGCCCGGTCGTCGCATCGAGCACCAGCAAGACTTCGTGCGGCGCGCCGGGCAGTTCCCTGGCGATGACGCGTTTGACCTTTTCAAGCTCTTTCATTAAATTCACCTTGTTTTGCAAGCGGCCAGCCGTATCGCACAGCAGCACATCGACGCCCCGCGAGCGCGCGGCGTGGACGGCGTCATAGATGACGGCAGCGGGATCGGCGCCTTCCTGGTGTTTGATGACGTCGACTCCGGCGCGTTCGCCCCAGACTTCCAGCTGATCGATGGCCGCGGCGCGGAACGTGTCGCCCGCCGCGAGCAACACCTTTTTGCCTTCTTGTTTAAAACGGTGGGCGAGCTTGCCGATCGTCGTCGTTTTGCCGACCCCGTTGACGCCGACGACGAGGATGACGGTCAGCCCGTCCGGATTCAAGCGAAGTTGGGTTTCTTCGGCGGATTTCGTCAGCATGCCGCTCAGCACTTCGACGATCGTCTCGCGCAACGCTTCGGGATCTTTGATGTTCCGGCTTTTCGCTTCATCTTTCAAGCGATCGACGAGCTCGGTGACCGTCGCGACGCCGACATCGGCCGAAATCAGGATGTCTTCGAGTTCTTCGAAGAAATCTTCATCGATTTTGCGGTAACGCTTGACCAATTGGTTGACTCTCGTCGCGACCGACGCCCGCGTTTTGGTGAGGCCGTTTTTAAACTTGCCGGTGACCGCTTCGGTTTGGCCGGCAATTTTCTCTTTCAGTCTTTTAAAAAAGCTCACAATGATTCCTCCTTCATCCGACGAGCGCTTCCGTGTCTTCCAAGCGGACGGAGACGAGCTTGGACACGCCGGATTCCTGCATCGTCACGCCGTACAAAACATCGGCGTTTTCCATCGTCCCTTTGCGGTGGGTGACGACGATAAATTGAGTATCCTTGCTGAAATTGCGTAAAAACGCCGCGTAACGGTCGACGTTGGCGTCATCGAGCGCGGCCTCCACTTCATCGAGGACACAAAAGGGGACCGGACGAACTTTCAGAATCGCAAAGAGAAGCGCGATCGCCGTGAGCGCCCGCTCCCCGCCCGAAAGCAAGGAGAGATGCTGGAGTTTCTTGCCCGGCGGTTCGGCCATAATTTCCACCCCGCTGTACAACAAATCGTCGGGATCGGTCAACTGCAAGTCCGCGCGGCCGCCGCCGAAGAGCGCTTTGAAAATTTCCTGGAAGCGGGCGCGAACCTGTTTGAACAAATCGCCGAAGCGTTTTTCGACCTCTTGGTCCATCTCGGCGATGACGTTCAGGAGCGTCTCTTTCGCTTGCAGCAAGTCTTCGCGCTGTTCCTGCAAAAATCGGTAACGCGTCGAGACGCGTTCGTATTCGTCGATCGCCCCGAGGTTCACCTGGCCGAGCGCTTCGATGTCCCGCTTTAGGCTTTTGACTTTGCGCCGCGCCTCTTCGACCTCCATCTTCAATGGGTAGCGCGTTTTGGCGGTCTCATAAGCGAGCTCGTACTCTTCACGCAACCGGTTCAGGAGATTGTCCAGCTCGACATCCAGGCGCTCGAGGGCGATTTCTTCGCGCCGCAGCGCCTCTTCCGTTTCCTTGTGAACGCGCTTTTTCTCCTTTAATTCGACTTCGCCCGCTTGCAGCCGCTCGGTAAGCTGGATGCGTTGCTTTCTCCGCTCGGCGATCCACGCCGAAATCCGCTCTTTGTCCCGGCGGCTTTCTTCCAGCCGCTTTTCCAACGCGGCGCGGTCGGTGTCGTGTCCGGCGAGCGTTTCATCAAACGCTTGGACGGCCGCCCGCGCGTCCGAAAGCTCATTGGTGAGGCGTTCCAGCTGTTGCGACCGCCGCCTCGTTTCCTCCATCTGCGCGCGCACGACTTCCTGCTGGCGGGCGAGCGCCACTTTCATCTCCGTAATCTCCGATTCGAGCGCCTTTTTCGCATCATCCTGATGCTCTTTTTGATGGGTCAGTTCGGCGATCGCCGCGTTCATCGCCTTTTCTTCTTCGGAGATCTGAGCCTGCTCCGCCTTTAATGCCTCGATGCGCGCTTCCAGAGACGACCTTTCTTCTTCGAATCCTTTCCGTTCCCGTTCGAGGAGCGCCAAGCGGTCGGAGGCGCTTTTTTCGGCAAAATCGCTTTCTTTAAGCGCGGATTCCAGATCTTCCGCCTCTTTTGCCAACGCCGTGGCGACCCGTTCGGCGTCCTCCTTTTCCCGAAGCGCGGCGCGGATCGCCTTTTTGAGTTCTTCGAGCCGGCTCTGGACTTCCGCACGTTTTGCCGTCATCTCGTCGATTTGCTTTCCGATCCGTTCGATTTCCCGCGACCGCCCCAAAAGATTGACGGTAGTCGTTTTCCGGCTGCCCCCGGTCATCGCGCCGCCGGGGCTGACGACATCGCCGTCCAAGGTCACCAAACGGTAGCGGTAACCGAGGCGCTTTGCGATGTCGTTCGCGCCTTTGAGATCCTTGGCGACGAGGATCGAACCGAGCAATTGGCCGACGACGGCGTGGTACGCCGGGTCATATTCCACCAGGGCATCCCCCGTCCCGACAAACGCCTCATGCTCGCGGGCGAGGCGCAAATCGTGTTCCGGCAATCGGCGCGGCCGGATGACGGACAGCGGTAAAAACGTAGCGCGCCCAGCCTTCTTGTTTTTCAAGTACTGGATGGCGGCGCGCGCGTGGGCTTCGTCATCCACGACGATGTGTTGCATCGCCGCGCCGAGCGCCGTCTCGACCGCAACCTCATAGGCTTTGTTCACGCGAATGAGCTCGGCGACGGCGCCGTGAATGCCGGCGAGGGTCTTGCCTTTGGCTTTAAGGACCGCTTTCACGCCGCCGTAGTAGCCGGCGTATTCTTCTTCCATTTCTTTAAGCATGTCGCGCCGCGATGACGCCTGTTGGATCAACGGTTCGATTTTTTGCAGGGCATCCCGATTCTTTTCCCATTCCGCTTGCAGCGCCTGCAAGCGCGCGTCGAGGGAGCGCAAGTGCTCTCGCGCTTCTTTAAGCGCCGCCGCTTTTTCGTCATAACGACGAGTAATCTGCTGTTTTTCCGCCTTTACGGCATCAAGCCGGCGGCGGGCTTCGGATTCTTCTTCGCTCAGTCGTTCGGCCCGTTTGAGCAATTGCTCCCGCTGTTCAAGCAAATAGCGGATTTCGTTGCGCACGCCCGCGCCCCGGTTCATCCATTCGAAGTAATCGGATTTCAGCGCCTCCAGCCGCTCATCGATGTCTTTTTCAAAACGGGCGAGCCGCTCGGTTTTCTCCGCGAGGCGATACTCCAAATCCTTCAGCTTCGCATTTTCCGCATCGAGCTTTTCCTTCTCGGCTCGCAGCGCGTTTTCTTCATCCTTCTTTTGGGCTTCCAATTCTTCGATATGTTGCTTGAAACGAGCCGCGTTTTCCTGCGCGTTTTTGCTGCGCTCCTCGAGCAGTTTTTTCTCGCCCTCGTATTTTTCGTGAAGCTCGCTCGCCGCAAGCAGCGCTGCCTGCAGATCATCGATCGATTCATCAAAGGCTTGAACGGCGCTTTGCAGGCGTTCCTGTTCGGACTCCGCTTTCTGAATGTCGGCCAGTTCACCGAGCGCTTTCACTTTTAACGCCTCGACCGCTTTCGTTTTTTCCTGCCAGCGTTCATGGGTGATGCCGATGTCGTGGGCGAGAAGGGCCACTTCGATCGCTTCCAGTTCCGAACGCTTCTCCAAGTATTCCTTGGCGACCGAAGCTTGGTCCTCCAGCGGCTGGATTTGGCTTTCCAGCTCGTAGAGGATGTCTTCGACGCGGTTTAGGTTTTCCTGGGCATCCGCGAGTTTTTTTTCGGCGTTTTCCTTGCGCGTTTTATATTTCAAGACGCCGGCGGCTTCTTCAAAGATTTTGCGCTTCTCCTCCGGCTTGCTGTTCAGAATGTCGTCAATCTTGCCTTGGCTGATGATGGAATACGCTTCGCGGCCGAGCCCGGAATCCATGAACAAGTCGACGATGTCCTTCAATCGGCATTTCTGGCCGTTCAAATAAAATTCGCTTTCTCCCGAACGAAACACGCGCCGGGTGACGCTGATCTCGCTGTAATCGGTGTTCAAATACCGGTCGCCGTTGTCGAGGGTGAGCGTCACCTCCGCCATGTTCAGCGGGCGCTTGCCGTCGCTGCCGGCAAAGATGATATCCTCCATCTTCGCGCCGCGCAGCGTTCTCGCCGACTGTTCGCCGAGCACCCAGCGGATCGCGTCCGTGATGTTGCTCTTGCCGCTTCCATTCGGGCCGACGACCGCCGTCACGCCCGGATGGAAGTCGATGGTCACTTTATTTGCGAACGATTTAAAACCGACGATTTCCAACTGTTTGAGAAACATAGGCCGCTGCCTCCCGTACACTATAAGCCATTCTATTTTATACTATCGGTTCGGAGAAATAAAGCCGGCGCCAAGCCGCTCGTTTGCCGAAAAGTCGGGGGTTTGGAAGGCGGACCGGCCGTCCTTTTGGATCTGCGTTTCAAAGCAAAAGAAGAACCCTCCCGGACGGAAGGGCTGCTTCATTTACGACTTTAAGGCGTTCAACGCCTGGCGGGCGGCTTCTTGTTCCGACTCTTTTTTTGAACGCCCCGTCCCCGTTCCGAGGACGGTCCCGTTCACCAACACGCGGGAGACATATTCCTTATTATGAGCCGGCCCTTTTTCGGACACGACGGTGTAATCGATCTCGCCCATGTTGTGCCGCTGCACGTATTCTTGCAGCTCGCTTTTGTAATCCATCCTATGTGAAAAAGCACCGGAACGGATTTCGGGAAACAAGACGGCATCCAAAAAACGGCGAACGGCATCCGCGCCTTGATCGAGATACAGGGCGCCGACAAACGCTTCAAAAATGTCGGCGAGAAGCGCCGGCCGTTGCCGACCGCCTGTAGCTTCTTCCCCTTTTCCGAGAAAAACCATGTCCGCAAACTTCAGTTTTTCGGCGAGTTTGACTAGGGAAGGTTCACAGACGACCGCCGCCCGAAATTTGGTCAATTCGCCTTCATCAAGATCGGTGAAATGCTCGAACAAATAGTGGGAAACGAAGAGTTCGAGAACGGCATCGCCGAGAAATTCCAAGCGCTCATTGTGCGCCAACGCGCCGCGATGCTCATTCACATAGGATGAATGAGTAAAAGCCTGCACCAATAAGTTTTCATCGTGAAACGGGATGCCGAACGCTTTTGTAAAAGACCGGAGCTTTTGCACCCGTTCCATATCGCTCGTTGGCCATTGATCGCGTGAATCCAACGGAAAACCTCCATTCAAGCCTTGATCCTTTTCGGAAACGGAAGACAACGCCATCTCCCCCTTGAAAAAGGGTAGAATAAACGGAAAGTCCCGTGCGAAGACCGGGACTTTCACTATTATTCATGTCAGGATTGGTGGCTTTTTATGTACTCCACAACGTCTCCGACCGTCAAAATCTTCTCGGCATCTTCATCCGAGATTTCCAGGCCGAATTCGTCTTCGAGTTCCATCACCAATTCCACGACATCAAGGGAATCGGCTTCCAAATCTTCTTTAAAAGAAGCTTCCGGAGTCACGTCGGCTTCGTCTACGTCAAGACGTTCAGCGACGATTTTCTTCACGCGAGCCAAAATATCATCCGACATTCTTGTCACCTCCCCTCAAAGGGTGCGCGTCATTCGCACGGAAGACCGCTTTATACACAAACAATATTTTAACCGCCATATTTCATCGGGTCAATCCGTACTGGGCGGCGCTTAACCCATGACCATGCCGCCGTCGACGCAAAGCACCTGGCCGGTCATGTAATCGCTCGCGCTCGAAGCGAGGAAAAGCGCGACGCCGGCCACATCTTCCGGCTTTCCGAAGCGGGCGAGCGGAATTTGCGCCATCATGGCGCGTTTCGTCTCCTCTGGCAGATTTTCGGTCATATCCGTTTCGATAAATCCGGGAGCGATCGCGTTCACTTTGATGTTCCGAGGGGCGAGCTCGCGCGCCGCCGACTTGGTCAAGCCGATGACGCCCGCTTTCGCCGCCACGTAATTCGCCTGTCCGGCATTGCCGATGATGCCGACGACCGAAGCCACGTTGATGATTTTGCCGCGCTTTTGTTTCATCATTTGCCGCGCGACGGCTTTGGTCGTATGGAAGACACCTTTTAAGTTCGTATTCAAAACGGCGTCCCAATCTTCTTCTTTCATGCGCATGAGAAGACCGTCGCGCGTAATGCCGGCATTGTTCACGAGAATATCCAGCGATCCGAACACGTCGATGACCTGTTTGACCATGTTTTGGACGGCTTCGGCGTCCGAAACATCGGCTTGCACGGCAAACGCCTCGGAGCCCAGCGCTTTGATTTCCTCGACGACTTTCTGAGCCTGCTCAGCGTTTCCTGCGTAATTGACTGCCACTTTGACGCCTGCGCCGCCAAGAGCCAAGGCGATGGCCCGGCCGATGCCGCGCGACGCTCCCGTTACTAAAGCCGTTTGTCCTTTCACGCGCCGCTCCCTCCTTTTAAGTCTGCCACGGTTTTTTCGAAGGATTCGTAGTCATTCACGTTAAGCACCCGCGCCGACCGTTCGATTTTTTTGATGAGTCCCGCGAGCACTTTCCCCGGGCCGACTTCAACGAAGGTGTCGACGCCGAGCGCGACCAATTTCTCGACGGATTCGATCCAACGCACCGGCGAATAGATTTGCCGAAGCAACAGTTCTTTGATCATGCCGCGATCCGTCACGAGATCGGCCGTCACATTGGCAACGACCGGCACGCGCGCGTCTGCGATCGCGATAGCCTCCAGCACCGCTTTGAGCTTTTCGGCGGCGGGCTTCATGAGTTCGGAATGGAAGGGGCCGCTGACATTCAAGGGGATGACGCGTTTGGCGCCCGCTTCCTTGGCGGCGGCCGACGCTTTTTCCACCCCCGCCTTCGTCCCCGAAATGGCGATCTGCCCCGGACTGTTCAGATTGGCGAGCTGGACGAGATCGCCGGAACGCGACACTTCGTCACACACTTCGGCGAGACGAGCGGCATCAAGCCCTAAAACCGCCGCCATCGCGCCGGTGCCCGCCGGAACCGCTTCTTCCATATACAATCCGCGCATGCGCACCGCATAAACCGCATCTTCAAAAGCCAAAGCGCCGGCGGCAACGAGCGCGCTATATTCCCCAAGGCTGTGCCCGGCGACGTAGTCCGGCACCAATCCTTCCTTCTCAAGCAAAGAAAGCATGGCGACGCTGGCCGTCAAAATGGCCGGTTGCGCGTTCTCCGTCAGCGTGAGCGTCTCCGCCGGGCCGTTAAAAATGATACGGGACAGTTGATAACCGAGTCGAGCGTCAGCCTTGTCAAACAAGGCTTTGATTTCGGGAAACCGGCCGGCGACATCTTGCGCCATGCCCACCGCTTGCGAACCTTGTCCGGGAAACACGAACGCTATCTTTCCCACTGCCTCATCCCCCGTTCCTTTGAAAATCGATTTATTCATTCGGCACCCATGTGTCTTTGGTTTCCAAAACGGTGCGTTCGATCGTCTTGACAACGTTTCGTTCGACGATCAGCCGCGCCTGATTGATGGTCGTATAAATGGCTCTGGCGTTGGAGGAACCATGCGCTTTGATCACGGGCGCCGCCAGCCCAAACAAACAGGCGCCTCCGTAGCTCGAATAATCCATCAACGCTTTGATGCCCTTTAATTTCGGATACATAAACATCGCGATCAGTTTCGAATAAAGCGAATTCGTCAGGTTGCGCTTGATGAGCGTGAATAAGGACAGAGCCGAGCCTTCGATGCATTTAAGCACCAAATTTCCGGAAAAACCGTCGCCGACAACGATGTCCGCAACGCCCATGAGCAAATCGCGCGACTCGACGTTGCCGACAAAATGAATCGGCGCTTGTTGCAACAGCTCAAACGCCTGCTTGCTCAATTCATTGCCTTTTCCAGGCTCTTCCCCGATGTTCAACAGTCCGACGCGCGGGTTCTTCTTGCCGAGCACTTTTTCCACGTAGATGGAACCCATGATCGCGTATTGCAACAGATGTTCGGGCTTGGCGTCCATGTTCGACCCGGCGTCGAGCAGCAGAAAACCTTGGCCTTCATTGATCGTCGGAACGGTCGGCGCGAGCGCCGGGCGATGGATGCCGTTGATCCGGCCGACTTCCAAAAGCCCCGCCGCCATCAAAGCACCGGTGTTGCCCGCGGATATGACGGCATCGGCCCGTCCTTCTTTCACCTCTTGAATGGCGAGAACCATCGAGGCTTTTTTCTTTTTGCGAACGGCCCGCACCGGTTGATCGTCCCCGTGAATCACTTCCGTCGTATGTATAATGCGGATGCGCGGATGATCTTTTATCAACGGACGAATCTTGCTTTCATCGCCAACGAGCGTGAACGTCAACTCCTCATGTTCATCGGCGGCTTGCAGCGCCCCCTTCACGATTTCTTCAGGCGCGTGGTCGCCTCCCATGGCGTCAATCGCGAGCTTCACAGGCTGATTTCCCTCCTTTGGAGCGAGAGCGATACATGGTGAAGGTGCCTTGAAACACCAATTCCCGGTTGACGAAACTGTCAACTTTTACCACAGTAAAGTCGCCCTCGTCTCGAACCACGTTTGCCTTCGCGACGACCCGTTCGCCCTCTCTCACTTGCCTTTTAAAAGTGATGACGCATTTGGCCGTGAGCGCGAATTCGTCGTCGATGACGGCGACCGCCAACGAATTGGCCTGAGCGAAGAGATGGTGACCGCGGGCGATGCCGGTGCGCGAAAAGACGTGCTCCTTTTTGATGTCCAATATGGAAATCGCGCTTTTATCCAGTTCGAGGTCAATGACATCCCCGATCACCTCTTCGGGAGCGAGCGCCCGCACTTTTTCGAATTGCTGTTGAGCGACGCTCTTTATGCGTTCCCGAAGCTCCGGGATCGACAATTCCATTCGGTCAAGGCGGATCGTCTGCACGCTGACCTGAAACTTTTCCGCCAATTCTTCATCGGTGACAAAAGGCGTTTGCCGTATCGTCTCGAGCAATAGCTTTTGCCGTTCCCGTTTTGTTCTCTTCATGGTGTCACCGCCGTGATCGTAATTTTTGAATCAAAGGCAAACGATTATGACTAGGTACTAATAGTAATATATAAAAACGGTTAATAACTTTCAAGAGTCAGGGGCGCCTCGTGTCACCGGGAAGATTCTCCATAGAGCGGCCCGCGCCGCACGATATGCGGCCTGATGGCCAAGGCTGCCGGCGAAAAACACGCGTCGGGGCGCGTCGGCAAGCGAATCATGAGGATCTTAAAGTCATAGCGTCCGCCATGATGATATACGGACCGAATTTTTAGTCCAAGCGGTCGCCGGCAAAAACCCCTTCTTTTTTCAGCCAATTCCGCAATTGTTCATAGGCCGGGTCACGCCAAAACGCCTCGGATCGGATCATCTCCGCGGCATCGCGGCGGGCGACCTCCAGCGCGCGGTAGTCGTGGATGAGATCGGCGATTTTAAAATCGGGGAGCCCGCTTTGTTTGATGCCGAACACGTCGCCCGGTCCCCGCAGTTTAAGGTCGTATTCGGAAAGCTTGAAGCCGTCGGCCGTCTCCGTCATGATCCGCATGCGTTCGCGGCTCGCCTCAGATTTGCCGTCCGCGATCAGGATGCAATAGGCCTGTTCATCGCCGCGGCCGACGCGGCCGCGCAATTGATGGAGCTGGGCCAGCCCGAAGCGTTCGGCGTCGTAGACGACCATGACCGTCGCGTTCGGCACGTTGACGCCGACTTCGATGACCGTCGTCGAAACGAGGACTTGCGTGCGGTTGGCCTTAAAGTCGCTCATCGCCCGATCCTTCTCGTCCGGCGTCATTCTTCCGTGCAACAGCCCGACTTTGTAATCTTTGAAAACGGCTGACAGCCGGGCGTGCACGTCGATGGCGTTTTGCAGATCGAGCTGTTCGGATTCTTCAATGAGCGGGCAAATGACGTACGCTTGCCGACCTTTTTGCAGTTCTTTTAACATGAAACGCAACACCGCGTTCAGCTGCTCATGCTTGACCCAAGTCGTGCGCACGGGTTTTCGGCCCGCCGGCATCTCGTCAATCGTCGAAATATCCATGTCGCCGAAGGCCGAAATCGCCATCGTCCGCGGGATCGGCGTGGCGGTCATAAACAAAACGTCAGGGTTAATGCCTTTCGCCTTCAAAGCCCGGCGTTGTTCAACGCCAAAGCGATGCTGCTCGTCAGTGACGACGAGGCCTAAATTTTTAAAACGCACCTCTTCCTGAATGAGCGCATGGGTTCCGACGACGACGTCTATCCCGCCGTTCGCCAAGTGTTCAAGGAGCGCTTGACGGCGTCTGCCCTTGACGGTTCCGGTCAGCAACGCGACGGTGACGCCGTGCGGGGTGAGAAGGCGATCCAGGCTCTCGGCGTGTTGTTCGGCCAAAATCTCCGTCGGCACCATCAAGGCCCCTTGGAAGCCTGCCTTGGCCACGGCGTATAGCGCGATGGCGGCCACGACCGTTTTGCCGCTGCCGACATCGCCCTGCAGCAAACGGTTCATGCGATACGGCGCTTCCAGATCGGCAAGGATCTCGCCGATGACGCGGCGCTGCGCCCCCGTTAAGGAAAAAGGCAAGCCTTCAATAAAAGTACGGACCGCGTCCTTCGGCACTTTGATGGAGCGACCGCTGCCCGATTGCCGGTTGAAAGATTTGAGCGCCTGCATTTTCAACTGAAAGAGCAAAAATTCTTCATAAACCATGCGCCGGCGCGCATGTTTCAATTCCGTCCCGTTTTGCGGAAAATGCAAGGCGCGGATGGCGTCGCCGCGGCTCGGAAGCTTGTACATTTCGCGAAGCTCAGGCGGCAGCGGATCCCGTTCGGACATCACCGACCCATAGCGTTCGAGCGCGGCGCGAATGATTTTTCTCAAGCCCTTGGACGTCAAACCGCCCTTGACGGAATAGACCGGTTCATAGGCGTCCGTGCGGTCAAGGGGGCCAAATTTGAGTTCGTTGACCGTGATGCTCAGGGCGTAGGCGTCCCATTTTCCGGTGACGGTGACGGTGTCGCCGACCGCGAGCCGCCGCTTCAAATACGGCCGGTTGAAGACGACCGCCTTGACGAGATAGCGGCCGGACAACAGGCGAAAGGTCAGCCGCGACTTTTTCTTACTAAAAAAACGGAGAGAAGGCTCGCTTTGAACCTTCCCTACAATCGTGATCTTTTCTTCGTGTTGCGCGTGCGCCAAATCCTTGATTTGGTAATTTTCATAGCGATGAGGGAAATGCTCGAGCAGTTCGCCGACGGTGCGGATGTTGAGTTCATTGAGCGCTTCGGCCGTCTCCGGGCCGACGCCCCTGACGGCGGTCACCGGGATTTCGTCGATCATGCACGGGAACGCTCCCCTGAGGCCGCCGGACCGAAGATTTTCTCCGCGAGCCGGAGTCCCGTCGGCGTCGTCGCCAAACCGCCTTCCGCGGTTTCCTTAAATGCCGACGGCATCCGCTGACCGACGCGATGCATCGCTTCGATGACTTCATCGCACGGAATCCGGCTCTTGACGCCGGCCAACGCCATGTCGGCGGCGACCACCGCGATGGCCGCGCCCATCGCGTTGCGCTTCACGCAGGGCACCTCCACCAAACCGGCGACGGGATCGCAAACGAGGCCGATCATATTTTTCAAAGCGATCGCCGTCGCTTCCGCGCTTTGCGCCGGGCTGCCGCCGGCCAGCTCCACCGCGGCCGCAGCGGCCATGCCGGCGGCCGATCCGACTTCCGCCTGACAGCCGCCGCTTGCCCCGGAGATCGAAGCGTTGTTGGCGATGACGTAGCCGACGGCCCCGGCCGTAAACAGAAAGCGGATCATTTGTTCGCGGGTCGGAGAGAGCTTCGGAGCGAGACCGAATAATACGCCGGGAACGACGCCGGCCGATCCCGCGGTCGGCGTTGCGCAAATCGTCCCCATCGCCGCATTGACTTCATTGGTGGCGACGGCCTTGCTTACGGCGTCGAGTATGCGCTCCCCCGCCAGCGTGCGCCCCGATTGAATATAATTTTGGATCAGAACGGCATCTCCGCCCGTCAATCCGGAATGGGAGCGGACTTTTTCATGAATGCCGCGCTCGACCGCAGCTTCCATGACTTTCAAATTGTTCTCCATCTGCGCAAAGATTTCTTCCTTCGTCCGGTCGAACTCCTGCATCTCTTTGCGAATCATCACTTCGGAAATCGGGATGCGCTCGCGCTCCGCAATGGCGACGAGCTCGGCAACCGTGCGAAACATGGCTCCTCCTCCTTTATGCGCAGTACACGACCTGCCGGCGCGCTCAAATTTGCCGGTCAATCCAAGGTGGCGACCTTTAACATGTTCGGCAGGCGGGATATTTCATCGGCCACGCGGGCGTTGACCGGCTGATCGGTTTCGATGACCATGAGAGCCGTCTGCCCTTTTTTCCGGCGCGACACTTCCATGTAAGAAATGTTGATTTCGTGACGGGCGAGCACCGTCGCCACCGCGGCAACCGCACCGTGTCGATCATGATGGACGACGAAAATGGCCGGCTGGTTGCCGGTGAGCTTGAGCGGATAGCCGTTTAACTCCGTGATCATGATCTTCCCGCCGCCGATCGAAACGCCGACGACTTCCATGCGATCGTCGCCTTTTTCCAAAATCAAGCGCGCGGTGTTCGGATGTTCGGGCTGTTCGTCGTCCGGAACGAACGTCACCTGCATGCCGGCCTTCTCAGCGTTTTGCAGCGCGTCCACGATCCTTTGGTCATGGGTACCGTAATCGAGCAAACCGCCGACGAGCGCGACGTCGGTGCCGTGGCCTTTATAAGTTTTGGCAAAGGACCCGTAAAGATGAATCGTCACCCGTTCGGGCTGTTCGCCAAAGATGTGGCGGGCGATCCGGCCGATGCGCGCCGCCCCGGCCGTGTGGGAGCTGGAAGGGCCGATCATGACGGGACCGATAATATCAAAAACGCTCCGATATTTCATCGTTTTCCTCCTTCGCCATCATTCCACCGCGATCAAATAATCGAAAACGGGTTGTCCGCCATCTTGGACGTCGACTTCGAGATCTTCATTCAATCGGCGGACGCTTTGGGCCAATTTGTCGGCTTCCTCACGATTCACCGCTTCACCGTAGATGATCGTAACGAGTTCATCCTGTTCATCGACCATTTTATTCAGCAATTTTTCCGCCGTTCGCGCGCGCTCCGGATCGTTCGTGACGATCTTTTTTTCAAAAATGCCGATGAAATCGCCTTTTTTGACCGCCGTGCCGTCGACGGTCGTGTCGCGAACGGCTTGCGTCACTTGGCCGGATTTGACCCGTTGGGCGGCGGCCGTCATCCGCTCGGCATTTTCCTGCAAATCCGCCTCGGGATTGAAGCTGAACAAAGCGGAAAGACCCGCGGGAATCGACTTCGTTTCCACGACGACCGTCGGAATTTCCGCCACTTCGGCCGCCTGTTTGGCGGCCATAATGATGTTGCCGTTGTTCGGCAGGACGATCGCTTGTTTCGCTTTGGTCTTTTGAATGGCGGTGAGGATGTCTTCCGTGCTCGGATTCATGGTTTGACCNCCCGCCAAGACGACCGTCGCCCCGGCGTCTTTAAACAACGCCTCCAAACCTTTTCCGGAGGCGACGGCGACGATGCCGATTTCCAAATCGTCGCCGTCACCGTCCTGCGCCGCGGCATTCTTGTCGTCTTCGTTCGCTTCAGAGCCATGGGCTCCCGTAACCGTCCGGCTGTCGTTCACCAATTGCCCGTGCTGTTCCCTCATGTTTTCGATTTTTATTTTAACGAGTTCGCCATGCGCTTGGCCGAGCGTCAACATCTCACCGGGTTTTTCCGTATGGATGTGCACTTTCAAAAGTTCTTCATCGCGCACGGCCAATATGGAGTCGCCGTCGCGGGACAAGCGAAGGCGAAAGGCGTCGAGATCAAAACGTTCCGGATGGTTGAGACGGACGATGAATTCCGTACAGTAACCGTAGCGGATCTCTTCGGTCCTCATCACTTCCTGGGGACGGTGAACCGCGGAAAGATCGCCTTGGGCATCCGTGCGGGGGCGCGCCGGTGTTTCGCCCTTGAGGGCGGCGAGCATGCCTTCAAAAATGGCGACGAGCCCGCTCCCACCGGAGTCGACGACTCCCGCTTCCTTTAACAACGGCAGAAGTTTGGGCGTCGCCTCCAGTGCCGTTTTCGCAGCGGCCAAGGCGGCTTCCGTAACCTCCACAAGGTCATCGGTTTTTCTCGCCCTTTTTACAGCCGCGCGGGCCGCTTCCCGGGCAACCGTCAAGATCGTCCCTTCTACCGGCTTCATCACCGCTTTGTAAGCGGTTTCTGTTCCGCTTTGAAGCGCTTCGGCCCACGTTTTAGCGTCCAATCCCTTTTCGTGTTCCAACGCTTTCGCGATGCCCCGAAACAATTGGGACAAAATGACGCCCGAGTTGCCGCGGGCGCCCATGAGCAACCCTTTGGCGAAGACCGCGGCGACCTGTCCGACCTCGTTCAGTGCCTTTCCCGTCCGCAATTGCCGCACGCCCGACTGCATGGTCAACGCCATATTCGTTCCGGTATCCCCGTCGGGAACCGGAAACACGTTCAAGGCGTTGATAGATCCGGATTGGGCGGTGATCGACTCCGACCCTTGTTCGAGCATATCCATAAATGTCAATGCGTTGATCTTGATGCTTTCCACCCTTTTTCCTCCCGGATCACTCGTTCGTCAAACGCACGCCTTGGACATAGATGTTGATGGCATCCACTTCGATCCCGAGCATCTTGTCCAACGTGTATTTGACCTTGGTTTGCACATTGTGGGCAACTTCGGAAATTTTCGTTCCGTAGCTGACGACGATGTACAAATCGATGATGACCTCACCGTCTTCATGGCGTACGACGACGCCGCGGCTCAGGTTCTCCTTTCCGAGCAATTCGGACAATCCATCCTTGATTTGCCGTTGCGACGCCATGCCGACAATCCCGTAACAATCGACGGCGGCACCGCCGGCAATGGTGGCAATGACGTGGTCGGTCACATCTATAACGCCGTAATCGGTTTTCATTTCTATGGCCACTGAGGTCCATCCTTTCTTTATGGTAACTAACGCTATTTTACTATAATCAAATGGGTATTAAAAGCCGGTGGGGGCATGCGGCCGGACGAAAAGAGGCGGTCCCCGGCGAAAATCGGATCGATGCCTTGTAAGGCGCGCCCATCAGTGGTATAATACTCGCGTATTTGTTTTGAAATGATCGAACGGAACGGATTATCCGTCGTGTAAGGAGGTCAGGACATTGGGAAAAAAATGTTACGTTACCGGTAAAACGACGAAGTTCGGTCAAAACCGTTCTTTTGCGGAAAATAAATCCAAGCGCAAATTCAAGCCGAATCTCCAAAGAGTCCGCATTCTCGTTGACGGCAAGCCGAAACGCGTGTACGTGTCCACCAAAGCTTTAAAAGCCGGAAAAGTGGAACGCGTTTAACAAAAAAGCACCCTTGACGGTGCTTTTTTGTTTTATCCTTTTCGCAGACCCAAAATCGCCCTGATGAAACCGCCGAGGAACCTCGGCAGCTTGATCGTATAAAACTTCATCGATACTCCTCCTTGCGATGCCCCGTGTCTCCTTCTATAATCCTATAAAAGACGCGATTCTTATTAATATAGTATATTCACGGAATCTAAAATAGTACCACATCGCCCGTGTTTTTCGCTCAACCGGCGTCCTTGCTTTGCACCATGAGAACGATGCCTTGGCCGACGATGACCTTGGCCGTCTCCGCCGTCCATTCGTTGCTGATGCAAAGGGAGGATCCCCATGTCAGCTCCGCATCGTCGAGCGGATATTTGACCCCCGACAGCGAGAGGCCGCTCGCTTTCGGCGTCAAGGCGATGAAGGAAAGGTAAGGGTGATCGTCGCTCCGCGGCACATCATATGTGCCGGGCGGTAAAACGGCGGCGATATTTTGCGCGTCGATCAAAAACATTTCCGTCCGAGAACGCACCGCTTTGAGAAGGAGTTGGACGTTCATTAGGGTATGATCCAAACGCCCGCCGGTCGCCCCGACGATCCAGCATCGCTCGGGCTTTTGCGTCAAAACCCAATCGACGGCGATTTCCAAATCGGTTTTATCTTTTTCGGCGGGGAACACCGCAAGGTCAAGGCCGCGGGCCTGCAAAAAGGCGCGTTCGTCCGCGCTGATCGAATCAAAGTCGCCGAACGCCTTAACGGGACGGATGCCGCGTTGCATCAGGCGAAAGGCGCCGCGGTCGACGCCGACCCAGCGGACATTCGCAAAACGCGGATGCGTCAAATCCGGCAAATGAGCGGGAGGACCTCCCGCAAGGATGGCATAGTCCATCGCTAGGACCGCCTTGTGAGCATATTCGGCATGATCGCGGCCAATATTAAAATGACGATCAAATCGGCGACGACGCTCGGCCCCATGTAAGTGCCGTTGTAAATTAAAGAGTAAAGCGCGACCGGCTGCCCGTGCGGGGCATTGGAGGCATAGAAAACGATGCCCGAGACGTAATGGCTGAGAAAGCGCATCACGCCGGCGACGACGGTCCCCAATCCGGCCATAAACATCGTTTTGGCCTTAGTCTCATCGGCTTTGATCCGGGCGATCCCTGCCGTGCCGACCAACAAAAAGGCCAGCCCGTAATCCAACAGAAATTGGATGATATTCATAAAATAAGGGCCCATGATAAAATTGACGATGCCGTACACAAATCCGGCAAACATTCCCCAAGCCATGCCGCGGCGCAAGCTGAAAACGATGATCGGCACCATTTCCAGCGAAACTGAACCGCCCGCGGCCCACGGCCCGCTGAATTTGACGAGGTTCAAGAGCGCGCCGAGGGCGACGACCAGCGCTCCTTCGACGAGGATTAACGTGCGTTCGCGTTGAGACATGAACCATTCCCCCCTGTTTTTGCGGACGCTCTCTTTTCGTCCGCGCAAAAGAAAACAGCCGCATGCCGCGCTGGGCATACGACTGTCGTCCCTCCAACATTTCGTACACCACAATCCCTACGCAGGCATGATCCCGATGCAGGTTCGATGGGTCGGAAGTTACACTTCCCTCTCAGCCTTTAACAAAGACTCCCCATGTGGTCCTTCCGCTATTCATTTGCCATTTTCATTATAGCCTGCGCAGTTCTTCAATGGCAAGCATCCGGTCGCTTTCATTGAAAATCGCCGTGCCCGCGACGAACTCCGTCGCGCCGGCGATATAACAGGGGCGAATCGTCTCCTTGTTGATCCCCCCGTCCACCTCAATCGGTATCAACCGGGACGCCTCTTTAAGCAGCCGGCTGGCTTCGGAAATTTTTTCGATCATTTGCGGGATAAACGCTTGCCCTCCGAAGCCCGGATTGACGGTCATGATTAAAAGAAAATCGAGATCAGGCAAAACATGGCGTATCGCGGAAACCGGAGTGGCCGGATTCAAAGCCACGCCCGCGCGAGCGCCGTTTTCTTTGATGAGTTGCAGCGTGCGGTGCAAGTGCCGGCACGCTTCAACATGGACCGCGATGCGGTCGCTGCCGGCCTTGACGAAATCCGGAATGTAGCGATCGGGATCCTCGATCATCAAGTGAACGTCCAATTCGCAACGCGTGCGCGGGCGCAGCGCGGAAACGACGTTTGGCCCCATCGTGATGTTGGGAACGAAGTGGCCGTCCATGACATCGATATGGATCATTTCCACTCCGGCTCTCTCGACCGATTTCACTTCATCGGCGAGATTGGCAAAGTCGGCTGCCAAGATGGATGGAACGATTCGGATCATCTAATATCGCTTCTTTCTTGATGATATTTCTTCATAAAACTGCAAGTAATGGCGATATCTCCGTTCCGATATCCCGCCGTTTTCCACCGCTTCCTTCACCGCGCAGCCTGGTTCGGTGCGATGGGTGCAGCCGCGGAAACGACAGGACGAAGCCAAACGAACCATCTCCGGAAAATACTGCGGGAGGCCGTCGGCTTCGATGCCGGCGAATTCCAATGCGCTGAAGCCAGGCGTGTCGGCGACATCCCCGCCGCACACTTCCAAAAATTCCACGTGGCGCGTCGTGTGCTTCCCCCGCCCCAACGCTTCAGAAATTTCTCCGGTTCGGATCGACAGCTCCGGATTTAAAGCGTTCAAAAGCGAGGATTTGCCGGCGCCAGTTTGTCCGGCGACGACACTCGTCTTATTTTTGAGCAACGGTTTCAAGGCATCCAGTCCGGTTTTCTCCGTGCTCGAAATCATGAAAAACGGGTAGCCGATCTCCTCGTACACCCGGGCAACCTCGCGGAAACGGGCGAGCTCTTCCTCATTTAACAAATCGATTTTGGTCAGACAGATCACCGGCTCGATGCCCTCCGCCTCGACGTGAACGAGAAAGCGGTCCAAGAGCCCGTCGTCAAAGTCGGGCTCCTTGGCCGAAAACACGAGCAGAGCCTGGTCGATGTTGGCGACGGGAGGGCGTATCAAAGCGTTCTTTCGGGGTTTGATCGACAAGATGTATCCGTCGGTCGGGGAAGACGCTTGGAATTCCACCAGATCCCCAACCAACGGCGTGATTTTCTTTTTGCGAAAATTGCCGCGCGCCCGGCATTGAAAGACGGACGCCCCATCCCGGACGTAATAAAATCCGCTGAGCGCTTTGATAATTTTCCCGTTCGGCAAATTAATCCACCCCATCCAAATCGTCATACCGGATCGTCTCTTGCCGGACGAGTTGGCCGTCGACGTACACTTGATAGCGCGCCGACCCACCCGGCGCAATCGTGAGCGGAAGATTATAGGTTTTCGTTTTCTTGATCGTTTCGTCCGCGAACAATTTTTGCTCGTTGTTCATATCTGAGAAATAGATCTGGACGTGGACGCCGTCTTTATCGGGCTTATCCCCGCCATCGCCGCCGTCAACCGCCACCGTGATGTTTTGGATGGTCGTCTTCGCCTGCGCTTTGGGGCCCTTCGAAAGGTAAACCGTGACGGTTTTCCCGACGGCCAGCGCCGTCCCCGGGGACGGATCGGTTTTCATGACGTGATCTTTTTCCACATTGTCGGAATAGCCGCCATCGGCAAACGTGACGTCAAAACCGGCCGCTTTCAAGCGGCTTTCGGCGTCATCTTTGGACAGGCCGGTGAGGTCCGGCACCTCGGCCGTTTCAGGACCGGTGCTGTAAGTCAGCTCCAAAACGGTTTCCTGCGGCACGATTTGTTTGCCGGCTTCCGGTTTTTGCGAGATGATTTGGCCTTCCGGCACATCCGTCGAAGGCACGCCCTTCCAAATCACGTCTTTATACTTATTGTCTTTCAGCAATTGCTCGACGGCATCTTTCGAATAGCCGACGTAATCCGGCACCTCTTCTTCTTTCGGACCTTTGCTGACATAAATCGTCACGGTCGAGCCCGGGGAGACTTCTTTTCCAGCTTTCGGATTCTGATCGACGACGATGCCTTTCGGCGCATGTTCATCGGTCACGTTTTTCTTTTTCGCCTTCAACTGATGATCGTCCAGGAGCTCAAGCGCTTGATCCAACGTTTTTCCCTTGAGAATCGGCACTTTGACGTGGTCGGCGGCAAAAAATTTCGGGAGCACGAAAATGCCGGCGACGGCGAGAATGGCGATGATCAAGGCGGCGAGCACCGCGGTGAGCACCCGCTTTTTTTTCTTGCCATTTTTGCCGTCTTTGTTTTTGTTTTTATTTTTGGGCTCCTTCTTCGGTTTTTCGGCTTCCTTCCCGTCGTCAACCGCCGCTTGGGGAGCGACGGAGGCGCCAGTGCCGATAAGCTGGGACTTTTCTGCGTCGTCGGCGGGCGGGATGATCCTTGTCGCGTCCGCGTCGTGATCATCGAGCAGCTGGATTCTCGGTTCATCGATGCGCGACGGATCGAGCGCGGTGCTTAAATCGTCATAAACGTCCCCGATGGTGTCGTAACGATCTTCCGGATTTTTCGCCAGCGCCCGGATGATGATGTTTTCCAAGCTTTGCGGAATCGAAGGGTTGATGTCCCGGGGCAAAACATAAGGTTCACTCAGATGCTTAAGTGCGACGGTGACCGGCGATTCGCCGGGAAACGGGAGCTGCCCGGTCAACATTTCATACATGACGATGCCGAAGGCGTAAATATCCGATTTGATGGTAGCCACGCTGCCTTTGGCCTGCTCCGGCGACAAATAGTGGGCACTGCCGATGATGGAATTCGTATAGGTGATCGTCGCCCCCGTCGTCGCGAGCGCGATCCCAAAATCGGTGACCTTTACGCGATCGTGTTCGTCGATCAAAATGTTTTGCGGCTTAATGTCGCGGTGGACGATGCCGTGCTGATGAGCGTGTTCGATGGCCGAGGCGATCTGCTTTAAGATGTAGACGCTGTTTTCCGGCGGTACCGGCGCGAATTCCTTTATGTAGGCCTTTAAGGTGACGCCGTCCACGTATTCCATGACGATATAATACAAGTCGCTTTCGTCGCCGATGTCATAAATGTTGACGATATTGGGATGGGAAAGGCTCGCGACCGCTTCGGCTTCCCGGCGAAAGCGGCGGATGAACGCTTCATCGTTGGAAAACTCTTGGCGCAAAACCTTTACCGCGCACAACCGGTCCAGGATCAAGTCTTTCGCTTTATAGACGACGGCCATCCCCCCGTCACCAATGCGCGACAATATTTGATAACGTCCGTTTAACCGTTTTCCTATCATTGTTCTCCACCATCATCATTTTCAACAATCGTTATGGTTATGTTGTCCAAACCGCCTGCCTCATTGGCGAGGGCGATGAGCCGTTCCGCCTTTTCCTCAAGCGTTCCTTCCCAGCTTAAAACCTCGACAATCGCTTGGGGAGGAACCATATTGGAAAGCCCGTCGGAACAAAGAATCAAACAGTCCCCCGACGACCACGAGATCGTCGTCACGTCGATCGCCGTGTCTTCTTCCGTGCCGAGCGCCCGCGTCAACATGTGCTTCATCGGATGGCGATCGGCGTCTTCCTCGGAAAGCTGCCCGGATTTCATCAATTGGTTGACGAGCGAATGATCTTCGGTGACTTGCATGAACGCGCCGCCTTCGCGGAGAATATAGCAACGGCTGTCCCCGACGTTGGCGATCGTCACCCGATCTTTCTCGCAAAGGGCGGCGACGATCGTCGTTCCCATGCCCCGGCATTCGGCGTGGGCATTGGCATAATTATAGATATATTTATTCGCCCGTTTAACGCTTTTTTTCAACCAGTCGGCAACGGCCGCCTCATCGCCGGAAATGTCGGTCGTCTCCCAATCGCCCGTCAAGGATTCCAAGGCTAGGGCGCTCGCGACTTCCCCGGCTTGTTCGCCGCCCATCCCGTCGGCGACGACCGCGAGGACATAGCCTTCCTTCGTAAACACGCCGCCGTTGTCTTCATTGTGCTCGCGGATTTTTCCGCAATCGGTTCTAAAAACGGATTTCATCTTGCCACCCCTTATTCAAACCGCATATCGATTAGCGTTTGACAAATCCGGCGATGAAAAAGCCGTCCGTTCCGAAATCGTGGGGAAGAATTTGGCACATCGACCGCCCTTTCCAATGACCGCGGCGCCGGACCGCCTCGGGCAAGCGCTCCCAAAGGGTATCATCGGGCACGATGTCTTTCCTCGCTTGGCAAAAGGCCTCGGCCGTTCCGATGTTTTCCGCCTGGTCGATCGTGCACGTGCTGTAGACGAGCCTGGCTCCCTTCTTCAACAGCGGGGCGACGGCATTTAACAGTTCGAGTTGCAAACGGGCGATCGCGGCCACATCGTCCATCGATTTTTGATATTTAATCTCGGGCTTGCGGCGAATCACACCGAAGCCGCTGCAGGGGGCATCCACCAATATGCCGTCGAAGGCTTCGGGACCGAACGCCGCGGGCGCCCGGCGCGCGTCGAGCGCTTGGGCCTTGACGGACGTCAAACCGAGGCGCTTGGCCTGGCGGTCGATCAAACCGATTTTATGCTCGTGAATGTCGAGGGCGACCACCGTTCCGGTATCGTTCATGAGTTCGGCGAGATGGGTTGTCTTGCCTCCGGGCGCCGCGCAAGCATCCAAAATGGTCATGCCCGGTTCGGGGCCGAGCGCGCGCGCGACCAGCATGGAACTTTCATCTTGTACCGTTGCCTTTCCATTTATATATACGGGATGATCGGTGAGTTTTCCTTTTTTGATGACGATCGCGTCCTCCGACAGCCGCCCTTTCTCCGCCTCAATGCCGCTTTTTTTGAGCTCCGCGATCACCTCGTCGCGCGACGCCTTCAAGCGGTTGACCCGGGCGGTGACGGCCGGCGGTTCATTATTGGCCTGACAAATCATCCGCGCCGTCTCGCGCCCGTATTGTTTGCGCCAGCGGTCGAGCAGCCAGGCAGGGTGGCTGAACATGACGGCTTCCCGTTCCAATTCGTCTTCAATCGCGGCGACTTCTGGCAAGCCTTCCCGTATCAGACGCCGGAGCACGGCATTGACAAACCCAGCGACGCGCGGGCCTCCCCTTTTCTTGGCGATCGCGACCGCCTCGCTGGTGATCGCGTGCGGCGGGATCTTATCGAGATACGCAAATTGGTAGACGGAGAGGCGCAACAATTCGCGCACCCACGCTTTCGTCCGATTCCGCGCGTTCAAAAAGGCGCTTAAATAATAATCGATGGTCAGGCGGTGCTGCAGCGTGCCATAGACGATTTGCGTGAGCAGAGCGGCATCCCGCGCTTCGTAGCCCGACGCCTCGATCGCGTGATGGAGGGCCAGCGGGCTGTAGGCACCATCGCGCTCAATCTTAAGCAAAAGGTCGAGGGCGGCCGCGCGCACATTCCGCCGATCGCCGTCAGCCACCGAGAATCTCCCCTACGTTTATGGAAACCCCGTTTAAAAATGCGGAGGCCGGCATGCGCCGTTTTCCCGCCGGCTGGCATTCGACGACTTTAATGGCCACCTCATCCCCGGTTTTGACGACAAAACCGTCGGGCTCGACCGCCAACACGGTCCCCGCCGGAACGTCGGCCGACCGTTCCGTTTTCACGGCTTTCCAAATCTTCAACGGCTGGCCGCGGAAGATCGTGTAAGCGCCCGGGAACGGATCAAGCCCGCGGATGTGATTGTAGACGGCTTCCCCAGGGCGGGTCCAATCGATGCGTTCATCTTCTCGGGTTAAGGTGGACACATAGGTGGCGCGCGCTTCATCCTGCTTGATGGGCGTGATGTTTCCCGATACGAGCGCCGGGAGCGTCTCGATCAACAAGTCGGCGCCCGCTTTTGCCAACTTGTCGTGGAGCGTGCCGACGTTGTCGTCCTCTTCGATCGCCACTTTTTTTTGCGAGAGAATGTCGCCGGCGTCCAATTCTTTGACCATATACATGATCGTCACGCCGGTCTCTTTTTTGCCGTCCATAATCGCCCGATGGATGGGTGCCGCGCCCCGGTATTCCGGGAGCAGGGAGGCGTGAACGTTGATCGCTCCGTATTTCGGCGCTTCAAGGAGCGACACCGGCAGAATTTGCCCGTACGCGCACGTCACGATGAGATCGGGCTGATAGCGAAGCACCTCTTCCTGAGCTTCCCGTTTCCGAATTTTTTCCGGTTGCAACACCGGGATGCCGCGCGCTTCGGCCAATCGTTTGACCGGCGGCGGCGTCAGGCGCTTTTTCCGGCCGACGGGGCGGTCGGGCTGGGTGACGACGGCGACGACATGATAGGATTCATCCAGTAGTCGAGCGAGCACCGGAACGGCGAAATCCGGCGTTCCCATGAATACGATGTTCATTGAATCATCCTTTGCTGAACGAGTTGGCTTATCATTAGCTTCCCCGCGTGGAGGGTGGCGGCAAATGTGAAGATCATTCATGTATCGTCCAAAGCGCAGGCCGGGGCGGCCCACGCCGTTGCTTGTTACATCATGGAATAAGGATTGATGTCGATGGAAACCGACATCCCCTCTTTAACCGGAGCATCTTGATAATGTTCGACGATTTTTTTCAAGGTTTCTAGCAAACGCGATTCGTTTTTATATTTTACCATGCACTGGCACCGATATCTATCTTTGATCCGCGCGACGGCCGGAAAGACCGGACCGAGAACCACGGCATCTTGGGAAAGGCGCTTTTTCAAGTAACGGGCGATGTCCTGAGCCGTATCTGCGGCTTTGATCGGCGTTTCATGGGTGACGGTGATGAGCGTCAAAAAATAGTACGGCGGATAGGCCCGTCTTTTCCTCATCGCCATTTCCCGTTCATAGAAAGCCGTATAATCGTGGCGGGCGCTCAGCTCGATCGCGTAATGGTCGGGCGCATACGTTTGGACGACGACTTCTCCGTCCAAATCGCGGCGGCCGGCGCGGCCGGCGACTTGCGTTAACAATTGAAAGGTTTTTTCCGCCGCCCGAAAATCGGGAAGGCGCAGCATCGCATCGGCGGCGAGCACCCCGACGAGCGTGACGTTCGGAAAATCCAAGCCTTTGGCGATCATTTGCGTTCCGAGCAGGATATCGGCTTCGCCGGCGCCGAAAGCTTTCAATAAACGTTCATGCGCCCCTTTGCGCTGCGTCGTATCGACATCCATGCGAATGACGCGCGCTTCCGGCAACAGCTTGGCCAGCTCTTCCTCCACCTTTTGCGTCCCCGAACCGAAAAAGCGGATGTGCGCGCCGCCGCAGCGCGGGCACGTTCTTGGTACGGGCTCGATATAGCCGCAATAATGGCATTTCATCTGACCGCCGGCGCTCCGGTGGTAGGTCAAGGAAATGTCGCAATGCGGACAAGACAAAACATGGCCGCAATCCCGGCACAAAACGAATGTCGAATAGCCGCGGCGGTTTAAAAACAGGACGGATTGCTCGCCTTTCTCCAGGCGCTCCTTGAGCTTTTCAAAGAGCGTCCGGGAAAACATGGAGTGGTTGCCGGCGCGCAATTCATCGCGCATGTCGACGACCTCGACGGGCGGCAGCGGTTTTCCGTTGATGCGCTTGGACAAAACGGAAAGTTCGTACACGCCTTTTTTCCCGCGCGCATAAGATTCCATGGACGGCGTCGCGCTTCCGAGGATGACCGGACAGCTGTGATAGCGGCCGCGAAAAGCGGCGACTTCACGGGCGTGGTAGCGCGGCGTTTCTTCTTGTTTATAACTCGTCTCGTGCTCTTCATCGATGACGATGAGCCCGAGATTCGTAAACGGCGCGAACACCGCCGAACGCGCGCCGACAGCGACCGACACTTCTCCGCGATGGATTTTCCGCCATTCGTCGTACTTTTCCCCGCGGCTCAAACCGCTGTGCAACACGGCGACTTCGGAACCGAACCGGCTTTTGAAACGCTCAACCATTTGCGGAGTCAAAGAAATTTCCGGGACGAGCACGATCGCTTCGCGCCCGGCTTCTATGACTTTTTCGATCGCTTGGAGATAGATTTCCGTTTTGCCGCTCCCCGTGACGCCGTGGCACAGATGGATCCGATGGTTTTTCGCGGCGATGTCGCGAAGGATGGATTCCATGGCCCGCCTTTGTTCGGCGGTCAACGCTGGTTTGTCCCGGCCGGCGGCCTGCTTTCGATATGGGTCGCGATACACTTCCCGCTCGGTCTCAACCAGCAGGCCTTTTTCGATCAAGGCTTTGATGGTCGTCCGGGTGACCTGCAAGGCGTCGGCGAGATGGGCGGTCGCCACCTCATGTCCGGCGGGGGACTCCAAAAAATACTCGATCACTCGCCGCTGTTTCGGCGCCCTTTTTCCGATTTCCTCAAGATATGCGGTCAACCGCTCCTTGGAAACCGCGGCGCGCACGACTTTTTCGGTCATGATGCCGCCTTTTTGTTCCACCTTTTCGATCGCCCGCAGCGCGCCGGACGAAAGGGCGCGCTTGATCTCTTTTAAATATTGACGGTGTTGCTTTTGCAACACGTCCCACTCCCAAACGCGGCCGTTTTCAAAAAGCGGCAGAAGGCGCGGATGTTCGCTTTTCAGACGGCCGCCGTCCGCGACGGCGATCTGCTTGTGATAATCGGCTTTTAACGCCGCCGGCAGCATCGCCTGATATGCGGATATTTTAAAACAAAGCGTCTCTTCGGCCAACCAGTCGCCAAGCGCGAGCAATTCCGGCGTTAAAACCGGCTGTTGGTCGACGAGCGTCTCGATCGGCCGCAAACGGTCATGGTCAAATGCCGACGTGTCGGTGATGTCGACGACGAAGCCGAGCCGTTTGCGCGCGCCGAATGGGACGATGACGCGCGCGCCCCGTTCGATGACGTCTTCCATGCCGGAAGGGACGAGGTAATCGAACGGCCTGTCCGTCTGGCGGGTCGCCAGATCGACGATGACTCGGGCGATCATGCGCCATCACCCGAAGCGAACAAACGGTTCAATTCGTCGCAAATTTTTTCGGCCACCCGCTTTTTTGACATGACCGCGAGCGGCTTGACGCGTCCGTCGCGGAAATAGAAGGTGACTTGATTATTGTCGGAACCGAATCCGATGTCCGCACGGGCGACGTTGTTGGCGACAATCATGTCCAAATTTTTGGCATGCAGCTTTTTCCGCGCATATTGGTCGATGTTCTCCGTCTCGGCGGCGAAACCGATCAAAATCTGTTTCGTTTTCCGGCGCCCGAGTTCTTCGAGAATGTCGGGATTGGGAACGAGATCAATCGACCAGCTGGCCTGCGCTTTTTTGATCTTTTGCGCGTTGACGACGGCAGGCCGGTAATCGGAAACCGCGGCGGTTTTGACCACCGCGTCGACATCGTCGTACCGTTCGGTGACTGCCCGGTACATCTCTTCGGCCGTCTCCACCGCGACGAACTCCGCCACATTCGGAGGTTGGAGCGCCGTCGGCCCGCTGATGAGGGTGACGCGCGCCCCCCGCGCCGCGGCCGCTTCGGCGATCGCATAACCCATTTTTCCCGACGAGCGGTTGGTGATATAACGGACCGGGTCGATTTTCTCCACCGTCGGGCCCGCCGTGACCAAAATGCGGCGGCCGGCGAAGTCATGCGCACGCTTCGATGAAAAATGCGCTTCAATCATCTGAAAAATCGCTTCGGGTTCTTCCATCCGGCCCTTCCCGNCCCAGCCGCAAGCGAGCTGGCCCTCGCCGGGTTCGATCAAACGATAGCCGTATTCTAGGAGCTTGTTCAAATTTTGTTGAACAGCGGGATGGGTATACATGTTCACGTTCATCGCCGGCGCGATCCAAACCGGGGCTTTGGAAGCCAAAACGGTCGTCGTCAACATATCATCGGCGATCCCCGCCGCCAGTTTGGCGATGATATTGGCGGTCGCCGGGGCGATGACGATGAGGTCGGCGCGATCGGCCAGATCGATGTGGGCGATTTGCTTCGGATCCGCTTCCGCGAACAGATCGTCATGGACCGGCCGATGGGACAACGCTTGAAAAGTGAGAGGCGAAACGAACGCTTTCGCTTCCCGCGTCATGACGACGTGGACCGCCGCGCCCGCCTTCGCCAACAGGCTCGTGAGCGTGCAAGCCTTATAGGCGGCGATCCCGCCGGTCACCCCCAAAATGATTTCTTTTTGTTCCAGTGCCATTCGAAACCCTCTCCAATCCATTCTTAGTCAAGACAACCGGGAAGCGATCGGCCCGCACGAATCGAAGCGGGGGCGATCCTCCAAGCCGGAGCGAGCCCATTTGCAAAGGTAAACATGCAAAAAACAACAACCGGAACGGTTGTTGCTTAAAAAACGGCCTCAATACTCGTAATCGATCACGCCCGCGTTGATTTCCTCAAGCGCCTTGCCGACTTCTTTATGCGACTTCGGATCTTCAATCAAGAGTTTTTCTTTGTTTTGCAGCTCGCGGGCTCTTTTGGCGGACAGCGTCACGAGCGTGTATTTCGAGTGGATCCGATCGAGGAGCGAATCGATCGATGGATAGAGCATCATCGGCCATCAACCTCCGTTAACATTTTATATTTTTCAATCACCCGCGAACGGCGGCAATGTTCGGCAACGACAACGGCCTCGATGCGATCGCAGGCGCGTTCGACTTCATCGTTTTCAATGACATAGTCGTAATGCTTCATCATTTCGAGTTCCTCGCGGGCGACGGACAAGCGATTTTCGATCAATTCCTCGCTTTCGGTGCCCCGGTTCGTAATCCGTTTTTTCAACTCGTTGAGGCTCGGCGGAACGAGAAAGATAAAGACGCCGTCCGGGTAATTCTTCTTGACTTTCATCGCGCCCTGCACTTCGATTTCAAGCAGGACATCGCGCCCCGACTCCAGCGTTTTTTCCACGTATTCGAGCGGCGTGCCGTAGTAGTTGCCGACGTATTCCGCCCACTCGAGCAATTGGTTCTTCGCGATCATCTCTTCGAATTGTTCGCGGGTTTTAAAGAAATAGTCGACGCCGTCCCGTTCGCCCGCTCTGGGTTTTCTCGTCGTCGCCGACACCGACACGGCGAGATTGGTCCCGCGCGCTCTGAGCGCCCGACAGACCGTGCCCTTGCCGACGCCGGACGGCCCCGACAAAACAATTAACAAGCCTTTCTCTTTATAAGCCATAGAAAGCCACCGTCAATTCCCTTCTGCATGGTTTTCGTCTTGTTGCGTCAAGCGCCCGGATACGGTTTCCGGCTGCACGGACGACAGGATGACGTGATCGCTGTCCATGACGATGACCGCTCGCGTGCGCCGGCCGTACGTTGCATCGATCAGCTTGTTTTGTTCGCGAGCGATCTTGATGAGCCGTTTGATGGGTTGCGATTCCGGGCTGACGATCGAGACGATCCGGTTCGCCGATGCGATGTTCCCGAAACCGATATTGATTAATTTAACCATTTCCCCTAACCCCCCATTGCCTTTCGCGCTCATTCGATGTTTTGCGCTTGCTCTCTTATTTTTTCCAGCTCGCTTTTGGCCATGACGACCGCCAGCGCAATTCCTTCATCATTGGATTTGGCCCCGATGGTATTGATCTCGCGGTTCATCTCTTGAACGAGAAAATCAAGCTTTCGTCCCTTCGGTTCCTCCTCATCCAAAAAACGAAGAAATTGGCGGATATGGCTGTCGAGCCGGGTCAATTCCTCAGTGATATCCGATTTATCTACAAAAACGGCCACCTCATTCAACAGGCGGGTTTCATCGATGTCCACGCGGCCGTTCAAAAAATCGCGCACTCTTTGCTCCATTTTTTCCCGGTGCGCTTGGACGGCTTGCGGGACACGATCCCGGATCGCCTCGATCTGCCGCTTCAACGCATCCAGGCGGAGGCGCATATCCTTTTCGATATGGCGCCCTTCTTCCAGGCGCATCGCGCATAAGGCATCCAAAGCCTCGCTGAGGGTCTCCGTGATGAGCGGTTCGACTTCTTCGAGCGGTTTTTCCCGTTCTTTTATTTTAAATACGTCCGGGAGCCGAACGAGGTCGCCTGCCGTAAGTTCGTTTGAAAGTCCATAGCGGCGGGCGGCGGAAGCGAGGGCGGACAGGTATTGATCGAGCAGCGCCCAATCCATCTCCAACACCGTTTCGGCAAGCGCCATCCCTTCGACGGCGATGCCGACCCGGACTTTTCCGCGTTGAACCCGTTCCGCAATCATCCGTTTTAGCGGTTCTTCCAAATATGTGAGAGATTTGGGCAGTGAAAACGCGATGTCCAGATAACGGCCGTTTTCCGCCTTCATCTCCACCGTGACGGAGCGGTTTCCTTCCGTCCGGAACGCGCGTGCGTAACCTGTCATGCTTTTTAACATTTTATCACATCCATCGTTAATTCTAAACAAAATTCGGCGGATCAACAAGTAGGCGACTTTGCATCGGCCATGCGCGTAATCGCCGTCTTGTTCGCGTTCATGATATACTTTGTTGAAGAAGGAGTGGATGTTTCCATGTCTTTTGACGGCATCGTCACCCGGGCCGTCGTTCGCGAGCTCGAACGCGTGCTAGAAACGGGCCGGGTGGCGAAGATCCATCAGCCTTTTAAAACCGATTTGGTTCTCGTCATCCGCGCCCGCGGAAAGAACCATAAATTGCTCCTATCGGCCCATGCGCAATACGCGCGCATGCACTTGGTCAAAGAGACGCCGGATAACCCGCCGGAACCGCCCGCGTTTTGCATGGTTCTGCGCAAGCATCTCGAAGGCGCCGTCCTCGAGTCGATCGAACAAGTCGGCTATGAACGGATCGTCCATTTAAACTTTCGCGGCAAAAACGACATCGGCGACGACGTCACCAAGCGGCTCGTCGTCGAAATCATGGGCAAACACAGCAACATCATTCTAATCGATGCCGAGAGCCAAACGATCATCGATGCGGTCAAGCGGTTGTCGCCGGCCGTCAACCGCCACCGCACGGTGCTGCCCGGAGCGACATATGTCTCGCCTCCGGATTGGGGGAAGCTCGACCCGGCGAAAGCCGAGCGCGACGATTTTTTGAAGCGGCTCGATTTTAATGCCGGCAAATTGGAAAGCCAAATCAGCGGGGCCGTCGACGGATTCAGCCCGCTGATCGCGCGCGAATTGCTCCATCGCGCCGGTCTGCCGACGCGGGAAGCCGTTGTCAAGGCGTTTTTGGACCTCCAAGCCGAGCTCAGATCGGAAGCCTTTCATCCGGCCATCTATCGGTCGGAAAACGGCAAAGACGCCTTTCACGTTCTGCCCATGTCGCACTTGGCCGGCGAAGAAGCCTTTGCCAGCGTGAGCGCCATGCTCGAAGCCTTTTATGCCCGCAAAGCCGAAAGCGATCTCGTCCGCCAGCGCGTCTCCGATTTGCACCGCATCGTCACTAATGAAAAGAAAAAGAATGAAAGAAAGCTGAAAAAACTGCAAACGGAGTTGCGCGAAGCGGAAGACGTCGAGCGCTATCGGCTCTTCGGCGAGCTCTTGACGGCCAACCTGCATCTCGCAAAAAAGGGCGACCGCGAACTCGAAGCGGTCAATTATTATGACGAGCAACAACGGACGATCACGATCCCGCTCGATCCGAACAAAACGCCTTCAGAAAACGCCCAGGGCTATTTTCGCAAATATGCGAAGTTAAAAACGGCCAAAAAAGAGATTGTCAAACAAATCGAACAGACCCGGGAAGAGATCGCCTACCTTGAAAGCGTCGCCCAACAAATCGAAACGGCATCATTAAAGGACATCGCCGAGATTCGCGAGGAGCTTGAAGAAGGCGGCTACGTGCGCCGGCGCACGGCAGCGCAGCGGAAAGCGAAGCCGCAGCGACCCGAACCCGAGCGCTATGTTTCTTCGGAAGGCGCGGTGATCCTCGTCGGAAAAAACAACCGGCAAAACGACTATTTGACGACCCGGCTCGCCTCGCCAGACGATACATGGCTCCATGCCAAAGACAGCCCCGGTTCCCACGTCGTCATCCGCGGAAAAACGTTTGGCGAACGGACGCTGCTTGAAGCGGCGGGACTGGCGGCTTATTTCAGCAAGTCCCGGCTGTCAAGCCGCGTCCCCGTCGATTACACGCTCATCCGCCATGTGCGCAAGCCGAGCGGAGCGAAACCCGGATTCGTCATCTATGACCATCAAAAAACCGTCTTCGTCACCCCCGACGAATCGCTCGTCGCCCGTTTGAAAGAAAACGCCAAAGGCTGAGAAGCACTTTCGCTTTCTCAGCCTTTGTTTTTTATGTCCTGTATTTTAGGGAGATCCAAGCCGAACCGGCCATCGCGGCATCACGGATGGCGTTTTTTGCCCCCTTTTTGTCATGCCGACGTTAAGCCCGCTTTCAATGATTCGGCCCCCGACTGAATCCATGAAGCACAAACGTTAGAAAAACAAAGCGGTCTCTCCGCCGAAAAACCAGAACGGCCTCCACCCCGGCGCGGCGGGCGTTTTCACCGCTTGTAGAAGGAAGACGAAAATACGGCGGCTTGCTTGCAAAAAACACCTGCCCCCGCCCGAGCCTCGACCATGCTCCGGCGATGGCAGGCATTCATCATTTGCTCAATGGTTTTCTTTTATGAAACAAGTACTCTACCGACTGTTTCGCTGAACCGTAGGCTTCATTTTTCGACGTCAAATACGTATACAACGCGCCCATAAATAAAGCGCCGCCGACGATATTGCCCAATGTGACGGGAATAATGTTGTGCACCACGCCGGCCAAGTTGATCGCCTCTGGATGCGGAACGGCCAAAGCCAGGGAAAAGAGGACGAAATTGGCGATGGAGTGCTCGTAACCGGAAGCAAAAAAGATAAAGACGATGAGAATCATTGAAAAGACTTTAGCCGTATCCTCTTTCATCTGCATCGGAATAAAAATCGCCAAGCAGACGATCCAGTTACAGAGAATGCCTTTAACAAAGAGCTGCAAAGTGGTGGCCTCTATTTTTTTCTCCGCCACGAGAAATAATAAATGCTCTTTCGGAAGATGATCAAAAACGCCGGAAAGGGAAATCAGAAAGGCAAAAAAGACGGCTCCCAATAAATTGCCGCTATAACAAGCCAGCCAATTACGCAGCAAATCTTTAATAGTCGTCGTTTTGTGCAAGGTGCTGACGGTAAAATACATCGTATTGCCGGTAAACAGTTCGGCTTCGCCGTACATGATTAAGACTAAAGCGATGCCGAAAAAAATGCCGCTGACTAAATAAGTCGCCGGCGAATTCGCCGCACGGAAAAATTCCCCCACACGAAAACAGAGAACGAGCGCGAATCCGATGTACACCCCGGCCAAGGCAGCCCGCGTCATATATTGGATAAGGGAGCGGTCTATAATTTTGCGTTTTTTTAAGGCCGCTTCTTTACATTTTCGAATGGCTTCCATCACTCCGTCACTTCTCTTTCATTGCGTTTTATCCATACGTCATATAACCATATGCTTTTTTAACTATTTTTCAACCGGTCGAAGCAAATGTTAAAGCAAATGTCAACTCTACTTGTTGCAATCGTTTACTAAAAAAATAATGGCTGCGTGAAAGTGATGTTTTTTACAGAAAGCCTTCGCCTCTGTTCTTCATTTCCACCCGAAAAATTGGCAGAAGATCCCTTAACCGTCAATCATTTAAAATGACATAAAGATGATTTAAGAGCATGGCAAGTTTGCCGACGTGAAGTTATAAAGAGGGCTGCCCGTTGTGCAGAAATCGATGCGGTTCATTTGAACGCCACGCCTAATCGTCAGAAAAAAATTGAAAGGCCGAGAGAACGGAAACATTCTCCCAGCCTTTGTTCCATATGTTCATCATGCCTTATAGGCCAAGGTGATCAAAGCCAAGCCGTCCATCGCAGGATAGTGGGTGACGCCTTCCGCTCCTATTCGGTTCAGCAGAGCGGTGAGCCCGCTTTCCGAATAACGGTGCCTCCGGACCGCGACCTTCGCCCATTGCTGTAAAGCTTCTTTTTCAAAAGCGGCCAATTGATGCCTTTCAATATAAGCGGCAGCCGCCTCTTCCGTCATTCTTTCTCCCGGATTGAGCATGGCGATTTGCCCTTTGGTTTTCGCGACCCGCAACATTTCCCGCATGCCTTTTTCCGGTTCGGGCAAAAGAAACATGACGCATGCGGAAAGAACGAGGTCAAAAGCGGACGCTTCAAAAGGAAGAGAAACGGCATCTCCGACATAAAACGCCGTCGTGTCCGCAAACCCGGCCATGCGGGCGTTTTCACGGCTTTTTTCAACCATTTTCTCCGAAAGATCGACACCGACCATTCGCGCGGTCTTCGCCGCGCCGCACAGCAACAGCCTCCCCGTCCCGCAACCGACATCAAGGACGCACTTGCCGCCCCAATCGCCGGTGAGGGACACGAGGCGGCGATGCAAAGCCGCCAGCCAAGCGGTTTGCGCCATCCGGTCAAAAAAATCGACGAGTGGATCAAACGTTTCCCCCGGAAATTTCCGCACCCTATCCCTCCATTCGTTGACCCATCACGCACTCTTTCTCGTAGGAATTTTAACATATTTCAAAACGATATAGTTTGAAAAAAATGCCGGCACTGCCGGCGCTGATTCATAAAACGGGGCGCTTGGATAACGTTCGCTTGTCCGTTCACTTCCCATGGACGGACATCCGCGTCAGCCATGGTCGCAAGCCGATTGATTATTAAGGACGCTTTAATGGTAATGCCGGCTTCAGCCGACCCGCCAATCCGGACCCTCGGGGGCGCGATGCCACTTCTCAAGCCGCCGCAACCCGCCGTCATCGATCACCTGTTTCTCTTTCGCCACTTCGATCAACGCGGAAAAATCGGTCAGCGTGTGATACGGAACGGAAGCGGCTTCGAAACGTTCGGCCGTCCCGTTCAAGCCGTACGTAAAAATCGCGGCCGCTCCCAAGACTTGGGCGCCTTCCTTGCGCAGGGCGGCCACGGCGGCGAGGACGCTTGCGCCCGTTGAGATCAAATCTTCGATGACGACGACTTTCCGTCCCCGGGGAACGAGGCCTTCGATTTGTTTTTTCTTGCCGTGCGCTTTCGCCGAGCTTCTCACGTACACCATCGGCAAGCGCAAGCGTTCGCTGACCCAAGCGGCATGGGGAATGCCGGCGGTGGCGGTGCCGGCGATCACTTCGGCATCCGGAAAATGGCGGCGGACCAAGGCGCTGAGCGCGTCGGCGAACGCGCTGCGGACGTCGGGATAAGAAAGGGTGAGCCGGTTGTCGCAATAAATCGGCGCTTTGAGACCGGAGGACCAGGTAAACGGCTCGTCGGGATTGAGGATGACGGCGTTGATGGCCAGCAATTTTTCGGCGATCACATGCTTAAGCTCGGACATCGGCATGCCTCCATTCTTTGATCACTCTTTCGTATGCCGCGCGCGGATGGGCGGCGCGGGTGATGCTGCGGCCGACGACGATGTAGTCGCTGCCCAGATGCCGCGCCTGTGCGGGCGTCGCCGACCGCTTTTGATCATCGCGGGCATCGCCGGCAAGGCGGATGCCCGGGGTGACGACGAGAAAGCCGGGGGACGTCGCGGCTTTGACGGTCTTCGCTTCCCACGGCGACGCGACCACCCCGTCCAGCCCGGATCGATAAGCGAGCGCCGCATAGTGCGCCACGGTTTCCGGCAGCGGCTTTTTTATCAACAGCTCTTCGGCCAACATCGCTTGATCCGTGCTCGTCAGCTGCGTGACGGCGAGGCAGAGCGGCCGCTTTTCCCCTGCGGGCGTTCCTTCTTCCAGACCTTCAAGGGCGGCGCGCATCATGTTCGTCCCGCCGGCGGCGTGGACGGTCACCATGTCGGCGCCGAGCGCGGCCAAACCGCGCATCGCTTTCCGGACGGTCGTCGGGATGTCGTGAAGTTTTAAATCCAAGAAGACGCAATGGCCTTGCGCTTTCAACATGCGGACGACGTCGGGGCCGAGCCGGTAAAACAGTTCCATCCCGACTTTGACAAAAAGCCCCTCCCCCGCGATCGCGCGGATCAGGCGGCCGAGCGCTTCTGCGGAAGAAACGTCCAATGCTACGATCACGCGGTCCCGCACGGTTTCCAACTCCTTCCGATGAGTTCTGTCACCCGGCGGACGTTGAGGGCGTCCAGTTTTTCCGGTAAAGCTTTGATGATGGCCGGCATGGCGAACGGATCGACGAAATTGGCCGTTCCGACGGCGACGGCGCTCGCGCCCGCGAGCAAAAATTCGATGACGTCGTCCGCCGTCCGGATGCCGCCCATGCCGATGATCGGCAGCTTGACCTTTTGGCTCACTTCATAGATCATGCGGATCGCGATCGGTTTGATCGCCGGTCCGCTCAACCCGCCCGTGGCGTTGGCGAGGACGGGGCGCATCGTCTTCACATCGATGCGCATGCCGACGAGCGTGTTGATCATGGACAACCCGTCGGCACCGGCTTCTTCCACGGCTTTGGCGACGGCGACGATGTCGGTCACGTTCGGGGAAAGTTTAACGTACACGGGAACGGCGGAGACCGCCTTCACCTTTTCCGTCAGCCGGGCCGCGATCTCCGGATCGGTGCCGAATTGGAGACCGCCCGCCTTCACGTTCGGACAGGAGATGTTCAATTCCAGCGCGGACACAAAGCCGCTTGCAGAAAGGCGTTCCGCCACATAGACGTAGTCCTCGAACGTCGAGCCGGCGACATTCGCGATGATCGGCGCGCGATGGCGCCGGGCAAGTTCCGGCAACACCTCGACGACGATGCGGTCGACGCCGGGGTTTTGCAAACCGATGGCGTTCAGCATGCCGCTCGCCGTTTCCGCGACGCGCGGCGTCGGATTGCCGAAACGCGACTCGCGCGTCACCGACTTTAAAACGATGGCGCCCAATTGATCGAGATCGTACAGCGCCCCGAACTCCTTGCCGAAGGCGAAACAGCCCGAAGCCGGCATGATCGGATTTTTCAGGGACAGACCGGGCAGATTGACCGCAAGCCTTTCGGCATCCATCAGAACACCACCTCTCCCGCTTCAAAAATCGGGCCGTCCGCGCAAATTTTCCGGTAAGCCGTCCCGGTTTCATCGTCCTTCACGCGCACGACGCAGGCGAAGCAGGCGCCGAGCGCACAGCCCATTCTTTCTTCCAATGAGAGGAACAACGGTTTGTCGCCGCGCATGGCCGCCAACGCCTGAAGCATGGGGCGCGGGCCGCAGGCAAACATCGCGTCGTAGCGCAGGCCTTCCCCTGCGATCACGTCCGTGACCCGGCCTTTGAAGCCCCGGGAACCGTCCTCGGTGGCGATCCACGTCGGGCCGAGCGCGGAAAAAGCGTCTTCGTAAAAGACATCGCACGCGCTGCGAAACCCGAGGACGTGCATGACGGCAACGCCCCGTGCCGCCAGGCGCTTGGAAAGCTCATAGAGCGGCGGCACGCCGACGCCTCCTCCCACGATCAGCGCGCGCTCCCCGGATGCTAAGCGGTCGGTCGGAAAGCCGTTGCCGAGCGGGCCGAACACGTCCAGGGCATCGCCGACGCGGCAGGCCGCCAACGCCTTCGTTCCGGAACCTTCGGCGCGAAACACGACCGTGAGGCGCTTTTGATCGCCATCCACGCGGCAAATGCTGATCGGCCTTCTAAGCAGCGTTCCGGCCGCTTCCGGACGGATGTGGACGAATTGGCCCGGTGCCTGAACGCGGCGGGCGAGCTCGCCCGTCACGGTCAGTTCAAAGATGTTGCGGGCGATGGACCGGTTGGCAACGACCGTCATGCGTTCGACCCGCATCATACGGTCACCGCCGTTTTCGGCGTTTTCGCGGCGGCAAGCGGTTTTGTGGAAAAAGCGAGCGATTCAAGCACCTTCAATAAGGCGTCGGCGGTGTCGAGCGACGTCAAGCAGACGACGCCGTTTTCGGCGGCTTCACGGCGAATGCGGAACCCGTCCCGGGCCGGCTGCCGGCTTTTGTCCATCGTATTGATGACGAACTGCGCACCGCCGCCCCGGATGATCTCAAGAAGCGTCGGTTTCTTTTCCGAAATCTTGCTCACAACGGTCACGGGCAGGCCCGCTTCGCGCAGGGCCGCGGCCGTGCCTTCCGTAGCGAGAATGTCGTAACCGATCGCCGCGAACCGGCGGGCGAGCGAAAGCGCCGCACCTTTGTCTTTGTCCGCGATCGTAAAGAGCACCGAACCGTGGGTCGGAATCGTCATGCCGCTGGCGAGCAAGCCTTTGTACAGCGCTTTTTCCAATGTGGTATCGCGGCCCATGACTTCCCCCGTCGACTTCATTTCCGGCCCGAGCGTCGTATCGACGCGCTGCAGCTTCGCAAACGAAAACACCGGCACTTTGACGAAAACCTCGTTTGTTTCCTCTTTATAGCCCGTACCGTAGCCAAGCGTCGACAGGCGTTCGCCCAACATCGCTTTCGCCGCGAGGTCCGCCATCGGGACACCCGTGATTTTGCTTAAGAAGGGCACCGTCCGGCTCGAGCGCGGATTGACTTCCAACACATAAACCTCCCCGCGGTGAATGACGAACTGAATGTTCAACAACCCGACGATTTTCAAGGCGCGGGCGATGGCGATCGTCATCTCCACGAGTTTTTCTTTCAAGGCTTGAGAGAGATTTGGCGACGGGTAAACGGCGATCGAGTCGCCCGAGTGGACGCCGGCTCGTTCGATGTGTTCCATGATGCCCGGGATGTAGACGTCGGTGCCGTCGGCAACCGCGTCGACCTCGACCTCCGTTCCGTCGAGATAGCGGTCGATCAAAACCGGGTGGTCCGGGCTGACTTTCACGGCGTTCTCCATGTAATGCACGAGCGCTTCTTCATCCCAAACGATTTCCATCGCCCGCCCGCCGAGGACGTAGGACGGGCGGACGAGGACGGGATAACCGATGCGCGCCGCGATGGCGACCGCTTCATCGACCGAAACGGCGGCGCCTCCGGGCGGTTTGGCGATGCCGAGGCGCTCCAGCAACCGCTCGAATTTTTCGCGGTCTTCCGCTTCATCCATCGCCGCGAGCGGCGTGCCGAGGATGCGGACGCCGCGTTCGGCGAGCTTGGACGCGAGATTGAGGGCGGTTTGTCCGCCGAACTGAACGATGACGCCGACCGGTTTTTCCAATTCGATGACGTGCAGGACGTCCTCGGCCGTCAACGGTTCGACGTACAGTTTGTCGGACACGCTAAAGTCGGTCGACACCGTCTCCGGATTGTTGTTGATGACGATCGCTTCGTATCCGGCTTCCTTGATCGCCCAAATCGCGTGGACGGTCGCGTAATCGAACTCGATGCCTTGCCCGATGCGGATCGGGCCGGAGCCGAGGACGACGACGCTCGGTTTTTCGGACCGGATCGATTCGTTTTCCGCCTCGTATGTTCCGTAATAATACGGCGTGGCGCTCGCAAATTCACCGGCGCACGTATCGACCATTTTGTATACCGGCAAAAGCCCGTGCGCCATGCGCAAGTCGTAGACGGCGCGCTCCTTCATTCCCCACAGCTTGGCGATGGCGGCGTCGGAGAACCCTGTTTTCTTCGCCTCTCTCAAAATCCCCACATCACCGACAGCGTTTTTCAAACGTTGTTCCATCGCGATGATCTTGGCGAATTTTTGCAAGAAAAAGCGGTCGATGGCCGTCATCTCATGGATGTCAGCGATCGGCACCCCGCGGCGGATCGCCTCGGCTATATAGAAGACGCGGCGGTCGTCCATCGCCCGAATGCCGGACAGCACTTCGTCATCGGCCATGGCCGCAATCTCTTCATCATGAAGATGCGTGTAGCCCGCTTCAAGGGAGCGCACCGCTTTTAAAAATGATTCCTCGAACGTGCGGCCGATGGCCAACACTTCGCCGGTCGCCTTCATCTGGGTTCCGAGCGTGCGGTCGGCCGATTCGAATTTATCAAAAGGCCAGCGCGGAATTTTTGTGACAACGTAATCGACGGCCGGTTCGAAACTCGCGTATGTCGTTCCGGTGACCGCGTTTTTGATTTCATCGAGGCGCAAGCCGACCGCGATTTTGGCGGCGACTTTAGCGATCGGGTACCCGGTCGCTTTCGAAGCGAGCGCCGATGATCGGCTGAGGCGCGGATTGACTTCGATGACGTAGTAGTCGTCGCTCTTCGGGTTGAGGGCGAGCTGGACGTTGCATCCGCCTTCGATTTTCAAGGCGCGCACGATTCGGAGCGCGGCGTTGCGAAGCCGTTGCAAATCGCGGTCGGAGAGCGTTTGACAGGGCGCGGTGACGATCGAGTCGCCCGTGTGAATGCCGACCGGGTCGACGTTCTCCATCGGACAGATGATGATCGCCCCGTCGGAAGCATCGCGCATCACTTCAAACTCGATTTCCTTGTAGCCCGCAATGCTCTTTTCGATAAGCACCTGATGGACGGGGCTCCGTTTCAAGCCGTTCGCCGCGATGGCCACGAGTTCCGCCCGGTTTTTGGCGATACCTCCGCCCGTCCCCCCGAGGGTATAGGCCGGCCGGACGATGAGCGGAAAGCCGGCTTCGGCGGCGAACGCTTCGGCTTCCTCCAACGAGGTCACGATGCGGCTGTCGGGAACCGGTTCGCCGAGCTCATGCATGAGACGGCGGAATGCGTCGCGGTCCTCGGCCTTGCGTATGGCGTCCATTCGCGTCCCGAGCAATTCGATGCCGAGTTCCGCGAGAAGTCCAGAGCGTTCGAGTTCGGCCGCCAAGTTCAGCCCGGTTTGGCCGCCGACGGTCGCGAGCAACCCGTCGGGGCGCTCTTTGCGCAAGATGCGGCCGACAAAGTCCGCGGTGAGCGGTTCGATGTAGACGCGGTCGGCGATGTCGGGATCGGTCATGATCGTGGCCGGATTGGAATTGACGAGCACCACCTCATAGCCTTCTTCTTTTAAGGCTTGGCACGCTTGAGTGCCCGAGTAATCGAATTCCGCGGCTTGACCGATGACGATCGGCCCGGAGCCGATGACGAGAATCTTACGGATGTCATGGCGTTTCGGCATGGCTCTTCCCCGCTTTCCTGAAAGTGATCATCGCTTCGAAAAATCGGTCGAACAGGTGGCCGCTGTCTTCCGGTCCGGGCGCCGCCTCCGGATGGAACTGGACGCTAAATGCCGGCCATTCCTTATGGGCGAGCCCCTCGACCGTGCCGTCATTGATGTTGATATGGGTGACGTCAAGCCCGGTATCGGCGAGCGAATCGGGATCGACGGCGTAGCCGTGGTTTTGCGACGTCATGAAAAATCGGCCCGTCGTCAAGTCTTTGACCGGATGGTTGGCGCCGCGGTGGCCGAACGGCATTTTTACCGTATTTCCCCCGCAGGCGAGCGCCAACAGCTGATGGCCGAGGCAAATGCCGAACAGCGGCGCGCAACCGAGCAAGCGGCGGACGGTGCGGACGGCCTCCGGAACGTCCTTCGGATCTCCGGGACCGTTGGTGAGCAGGATGCCGTCGGGGCGGAGGCCAAGGATCTCCTCGGCCGGCGTCCGCCAAGGAACGGTGAGGACGTCGGCGCCGCGGCGAATCACCTCGCGAAGGATGCCTTTTTTCATGCCAAAATCGATGATGACGACGCGCGGGCCCGCGCCCGGACTCGCATACGGCGCTTTCGTCGAAACGCGGTCCACGAGATCGCGCGGAGCCGGACGCCTGCGCAATTCCGCGACTATTTTCTCTTTATTGGCCAAAGCGTTTGTCAGCCGGCCTTTTAATGTACCGTGCGTGCGGATCCGTTTCGTCAGCCGGCGGGTATCGACGCCGGCGAGCCCGGGAATGCCCTTTTCCTTCAACAGGTCGGCGAACGACCGCTCGCTCTTCCAATGGCTCGGCTGGTCGGCGGCTTCTTTTACGATCAGGCCGCAAGCGGCCGGCATCATCGCTTCAAAATCATCGCGATGGATGCCGTAGTTGCCGATGAGCGGATAGGTCATGACGACGATTTGCCCGCAATAAGACGGATCCGATAAAATCTCTTGATAACCGGTCATGCTTGTATTGAAGACGACTTCGCCTTCCGCTTCGTTTTCGGAACCGAAAGCTTCGCCTTCAAACACCTCGCCGTTTTCCAATACCAACCAACGCTTCATGCGCCAACCCCTCTTCCATCCCAAATCCTTTTTCCTTCGACCATGGTCAAAACCGGCCATCCCTCGACCACGCGGCCCGCAAACGGCGTGTTTTTGCCTTTGGACGCGAATTGTTCCGGACGGATCGCGCGCCTGAGCCCGAGATCGACTACGGTGACGTCGGCCGTTGTGCCTTCCTTGAGCGCACCGTACGGAAGGCCGAACGCTTCGCACGGCTTGCGCGTCATGAGGTCGATCAAACGTTCCAATGCGAGCAGCCCGTTGTTCCGGACAAGGTGCGTATAAAGCAGCGGGAACGCGGTTTCCAAACCGACGATGCCGAACGGCGCTTCATCGAGCGGACGCGCCTTTTCCTCGGCCGCGTGCGGGGCATGGTCGGTCGCGATCAAATCGATCGTGCCGTCGAGGAGCCCTTCGATGAGCGCCTCCCGATCTTCACGGCTGCGGAGGGGGGGATTCATCTTATAGTTGGCATCCGCCCCGGGGATGTCCTCTTCCGTCAACAGCAAGTGATGTGGCGTAACCTCGGCGGTGACGGGAAGCCCCGCCCGTTTCGCGGCGCGGATGACGCGGACGGATTCCTTGGCGCTCACATGGCAGACGTGATAACGGCATCCCGCGGCTTCGGCGAGGAGCACGTCGCGGGCGACGTGTACCGCTTCGGCGACGGACGGAAGCCCCGTGAGGCCGAGTTGCCGGACCAAGCGGCCGTCGTGAAAGGAACCGCCGCGGATCAGCGTTTCGTCTTCGCAATGGGCGACGATCGCCGCGCCGCACGCCGCCGCGCTTTTCATCGCTTGAAACATCACGCCCGCCGATTGAACGCCCCGGCCGTCATCAGTAAAGGCGAACGCGCCGAAGGCTTTCAAGCGGGCGATGTCCACCACTTCTTCCCCCTTTTGTCCGACGGTGATGGCCGCGTAAGGCAACACGCGCACGTTGGCCGCCTCCCGGATGCGGGCCAACAGCGCCTGCAAAGTCTCCGGCCGGTCGGGAATCGGGTTCGTGTTCGGCATCGCCGCCACCGTCGTAAACCCGCCGCGCGCCGCCGCTGCCGTTCCGGTCGCGATCGTTTCTTTATGTTCGCCTCCCGGTTCGCGAAGATGGACGTGGAGATCGACGAATCCGGGCAGGACGTGGCGGCCGTGGACGTCGATGACTTCGTGGCCGGCGGCCGCGATGCCGGCAGCGATGCGCTTGATGCGGCCGGCTTCGATCAAGACGTCGGCCGCGACGAAACGCCCGTCCGTGTAAACCGTGCCGCCCTTCAGCAACACGCCCATGACTTCGCCACCCTCTCTCGTTTGAACGCCCACTCGAGCACCGCCATGCGCACGAACGGACCGGCCTGCATTTGCGCGAAAATCCGGGCATTCGGCGCTTCCACCAACTCATCGGCGATTTCGACGCCGCGGTTGACGGGCGCGGGATGCATGATGATCGCCCCGGGCTTCATGAGACGGGCGCGCGCCGCTGTCAGCCCGTAGGCGCGGTGATAATCCGCCACCAATTCGTCTTCGCCGCCGTTATGGCGTTCCAGCTGGATGCGCAATAAATTGACGACATCGGCGCAACGCACGGCCTCGTCGATCGCCACATATTCGCCGGGAAAATCCGGATCCCGCCATTCCGGAGGACCGGAGAGCACGACGCACGCGCCCATTTTCACAAGCATTTCCGCATTCGAGCGGGCGACGCGGCTGTGCCGCAAATCGCCGATGATGGCTACCGTCACGTCTTTTAACGTCCCGAATTCCCGGCGGATCGTGTACAAATCGATGAGCGTTTGCGTCGGGTGATGACCGCAGCCGTCGCCGGCGTTGATGACGGAAAGCCCGAGCCCTTCCCCAAGCCCCTCATAATAGCCCTCTTCGGGATGGCGGACCACGGCGACGGATACCCCGATGGCTTCGAGCGTTTTCAACGTGTCATAGAGCGTTTCGCCTTTTTTGACGCTGGAAGCCTCCGGCGTCACGTTTAAGACGTACATGCCAAGCCGCTTTTCGGCGACTTCAAAGCTGAAACGCGTTCGGGTGCTCGGTTCGAAAAACAGGTTGGCGGCAAACGTTCCCGATAAATCGGCGGTCGCGCCGCCCGCGGCGAGCGCTTCCGCCCGATCGAGCAGGCGGTGAACGTCATCCGGCGTCCAGTCGGTCAATCGAAACAAATGTCGCAAGTTGATCTCCTCCCCATTACCCATATCGAGTAGGAGGGGGTGACGAACCCCCGTCCCCTCACACCACCTAGCATGCGGGTCCGCACTAGGCGGTTCGCCAATCTTGACGGAGTTCAAAATATC